>Ga0302185_10000338_pt1 | contig 37476 bp, 19 predicted proteins | sample II_Bog_E1_1_FD_200231 | JGI IMG/M metagenome (GOLD analysis project Ga0302185, IMG submission 200231) | Peat permafrost microbial communities from Stordalen Mire near Abisko, Sweden - II_Bog_E1_2 | ecosystem: Environmental > Terrestrial > Soil > Wetlands > Peat | place: Sweden: Abisko... | reverse complement strand
GAATAGTTAAATTATAAAGTAAAGATCATCATGGAGATTGCATAACATTTGAATTACTGTTATAATTTGAATAAGCATTAAATAGGATATTGCTTGTGAATAAGATGATAAGCACAATTAAAAGCTTGATAATCATCTCTATTCTTTCTCTCAACTGTTTTATTTATTATTTGGCATTAAAGCTTTCTCCCACTAACTCACTGTATTTACTTTATTATTTCTATGCTTCAGTTTTCAAAGTTTCATACTATACTGCAACACCATTCTTTTTACGCTAAGTATTTTTACTCTCTTCTTCTTGCTATCTTTTCATCCCATCCAAAATTTATTTAACATTGTCACTCCACATCTGAATACTTCAAATAATACCTTATAATCTTCTCTCAGATCTGCGAAAGTCCTTGTTAGTATTGCATTTTTCATATAAGTGGACTTGTTAAAGATGATAGCAGTGTCTCCCAAATACTTACACTTCGTTTATCCTTATTTAGTGATGCTAATGTGCTCCTCGATTGTGAAATGTGAAGAAAAAGGTAAATCAGCCATTTGTGTAATAATCTTTATTGTCAGTTAGTTTCTGAGTTAATACAAAATTACTTTTAATTTTTAGAAAGAAGGCCCACTTGATTCATGGTTGCCTCACTTTTCCAAGGAACCCCCTTTACCTTTAGCAAAGCAGAGATTTCTCTGGTGTCAGCATTGAGCTCTTCATTTTTTTTCCAAGGAGTAACTATAATTTTGGTGGCTTTCTTCAATTCAAGATGTTTTGATCTCGGATAAACCACTGCATCATCAGCCATAAAAAACTTATAAAATTGCTAAACAGAACAAGGCAAGACAATTTCTAGCATTTTCTGTTTATCGGCTTCAACAAGATCAGGATTAAATAAATTAATCTCCACGTTGGCATCATCTAGATTTTTCTGCCCTCCAAGAGATTTATCACCAATATCATTTTCTTCTTAGTTATTTGAGTTTAACACTTCTGATGAAAGCTTTTCTTTTTTCCATAATGCTTTGATTATTTTGAACGCATTGTCATTTTTAAACCCACTGAAAGTAAACTCTTCTTCAATTGTATGCTTATCGGCAATGCCACTAATAGTAATACTATTTTGAGTTGGTTCGGATATTTTAGAAATGGTGTCTATGACGATGGCTGTTTTGTTGACGATTCCGAACATGTTGGACACAAACATAAGATGTTATTCACCAATGTATAGCCTTCCAAAATATGTTATATTTGCTTTTAACATGCACTTATAATCTTGAAAGATAGTCTGATAAGCAAGACCTAGGTTGTCGCAAATGATTTCCGTTGTAGTTTTCTTTTTAGATTTGAGAAGAGAATTTCCTTTGATCATTTGATTATAAATTCGTTTGGCAATTATGAATATGAATATGATTTTAAGCGAATTATTCCCAATAAAACATATTATGTGAATAAATAATTTTATGGAAATGAATCCTCTTCAAATTTAAATTAATCTAAAGATATCATTATTTTGCTTATCTTTTATTTTATTTATTTGACAAATTTGCGAAAAATAAAATATAAAATGATGAATATCTTTTGGAATTCATCCAGTCTTAGCATCAACTTTGCTGAAAGGAATTGCTAGTATTGAGAAAATATTGATGCTAAAAATACAATCATAATGCAAGGGCTTAGAAATCGGTTATTTGGAAGGACAAATCCATAAAACTATTGTCGTTATTAGTAAATCTTCAAAAACATTTAATAGTAGATAATTTATTGAATTTATAGTGGTTTTAAGTTATCAGATTATATTTACAAGAAAAATCCGATGGAGCAAGATATAATCATCAAATTTTGCGTTGTAGGAGAACCTTCTGTTGGTAAGACCTCTATGCTTTATCAATACGTTCATCACAAATTCGATTAAAAAGTTAGGCCTACTATCGGTTGCGACTTTTCCACGAAGCTTAAATCCAGTATCGAAGGCAAACCAATCCGCTTGCAACTATGGGACATCGCTGGCCAATAGAGATTCAATGCTGTTTCAAAAATGTATCTTCGTGGAGCTTTAGGTATTTAGATATTAATTTAGGGTGCGTGATAGTGTGCTCCTCTAATGAACCTGCTACGATCTAATAAGCAATTAAATGGAAAAATATCATCAATGAAAATGCAGACAATGAGTCAGATACTAAAATTCCCTGTTTGCTAGTCCAAAACAAGTCAGATCTGATTGATATTGAACAACCAGAAAGTCATCAAACCATCAAATACTTGTAGGAATTTGCAAAAACAAATGATTTTTCTGGAGCCATGCAGTGTTCAGCAAAGATGAACAAAAATATTTAATAAATTTTTCAAGTTTTGCTGGGTAAGATATTGGATATTTAGACGAAACAATTAAGCGGAAGTTAGTCAAATTTTCGAATGTATCTCCTGTTAACAAGCCTGTCCCGAAAGCTAATCAAAATATTGTATTAACAAATAACGATAGCTCAAAACCAAACAAACAGCAAAAGAAAAAATGTTGCTGATTATTGTGTTTTTATAATGATAAGATAAAATGATAAGATAATAGGCTGGTTTTGCAGGATAATCGTTCACTTATTGTAAAAAATAATATTTTTTATTATTTAAAGTTATCTATTTAGGAGTGAGAAATTAAATTTGTAGATCATTCTTTATCATTAATCTTTTAGCTACTTTTTTTATTCTATTGACGCCTTCTTTTATTTTTATGCTTTAACTAAAGCTTCTCTCATTCTTTTGTTAACTTCCCATTGCCCCCATTGCTTGTTAGCAATAAAAAATAGCCAGTAGCTATGCAAGAATAAAATTCCACAGCATAAAAGCATGAGAGCAGTCAGCTTTATGCCCACAAAAGGATAATCTGTTGTCTAATCTGGTATATTATGATAAATGCTTACAATTAAGCAAAAAGGAAAGACTCCAATTCTCATGTAACTCCATACAATTAAATAGAGAAGGTTTAAAGCCTTAGCTGCCTCTAAGCGCTATATGGCATATTTAGATTAGCTAATGGCTGTTCCAATAGCTCTTATTGCATCACTGCTGTCATGTACGAACATCACCATAATGCCAATTGGGACGTAGTTGTAACATGTTGAAAATATTATTAGACTTGTAGCCACACTGTGATGAAAAAAAAGTTAAAAATAATTAGTACGCTTATAACCTATTCTTTTAAGATACAACATCTCGAATAATTGATATAAATTACTACCAAGCTGAAAGAAATAGAAGATTTATATTGCAGGATTGAGAGTTGCTGACCATCTTGGATAATTTGCGAATATATCATTACAAGTACTGGAACCACCAGTCCATAAAGGAAACCATGATTCCTTTCTGAAGAGGACAATCATAATAATGGTTGTAGAGGTATGAAATATGAAATCGTATATCTGCCTACCAACCACATATAGTTTATTTTCCCTGTCTTTAAGCTATAAATTAGCGTATTTTGGATGCAACAAGCCCATGAAGTGCTTCTTAAAAAATGGGTCCCATAATTGGCGTATGCCCTATATTAAAAAATATTGACCCAATTCAGGAAGAACGAAAGTATTGCCCATATGGTTGCCTTTAGTGGAATCAAATAAATTCCATGCTCTTAGCAGTATTCTCGGAATAAAATTAAATTAGGAAAGAATATTCCGGCGCCCAAGACAACGAGTACTACTAGAATTTTGAAAAGCAATTCAGTCATTTGACTATTCTTTATTCTCTTGTTGTGTAAAACTTCATGTATCTTTTTCTATTTTTCAATCTCATTTTAATTAACCTAAACTGTTGCTGCCTCTTATGTCATTGAAGTTTTTTGTTTTGATATTTAATAAATTTAGATATGTTTAAATAAAATAAAAACATCTAAAGTTATGCTTTTAAATTTATAGCTGTTTATTTTATTTGTTTGCTTATAAATTTTAAATTATATTCAATCTTTAATTACAACATATTTTATATCACAACAATCATTGCTTCTTCTTAAGAGACTGATTTTTTAAGGTAACCCTAAATTTGTAACGTCCATAAGCACCCTTTATTAAAAGAATAGTCCAAAAATTGTGCATTGCAAATATAGACAGACCGAGAAAAGTCTAAAAATCATATTAAAAGCCAATACCGTATTTGGGAGCATCAACAATTTCGCGAGTTTCGATTATTTAGTTTAGCACGCAGATCGGGAACACGATTACCCGCGTGTATATCCATGCTGCAATTGAAACAGTCTCTATAGCTATGCTTAGTTTATTATGAAATGGTTGGTATTTGCTGAGAATAAACACTCTTGCAGAGGTTCGAAATACTTCACTGACATCGTGCAAGAAGAGGACAATAATACTTGGAGTCAATAAATTGAGCGTTGCTAGAATAATTAGTAAAGACGTGATTATATGATGCAATAATAGCTAATAAAAGCTATTATTTAATTTGAATTGTTTGCGCTTGAGCACAGTAAGCTAGAAGATATCATATAAATTTATACCCATTTGAAAGCCGAAAAAGAATTCAATTTATGTTTGTAGATGAGTTGGCCATGTTGGAAATATCCGAAATAGATCGGGACAGTACTGTTCACTGCTTCCGCCAAGCAAAGAAGTAAACCATTTTTATCCTGAAAAAAGCCAAAGGGAAAGAAGTGAGAGAGTAGAATAGCGTATGAAATCGACTGTCATTTTTGATATTTGCACATAAGTATTGCGAATGTCTTTGCTAGTCATCTCATTCGATACAATATTTAGTTTGGTAAACACTTTCGGCATTACTTTATCATAAAAGCGATATTTACCGAACTATATTAGAGAAAAACTACGTACATTAATAAGAAAGATCCAAGAGCCCAATAAAGCACATTTATTGAAATTGTAGGAATGTCGTGTTTTGATGCGTAATTTCTGAAACGGAAAACCGCTGGGAAGCAAAACAGAAACACGAATACGATAACCACGGAAATATACTTGAAAACCGTTTACGAGTTATGTTTCTTAGTTTGCTTAAGCTTGAGTGTTTGGGGTTTATATTTTGATTTCTCTTCAGTTAATTTATTAGGCTAGTTAGAATTCGGTTAGGAATTTGGCAACTCTTGTTGATTTATTTCCTCATCAGAGTTGATATCCATAATTTAAAATTATTAATTGGCTTAGATATTATGATTTATATCTAAAAAAAATTAAAGAAAAAATTGATAAAAAGGAGCTGGTGTATAAGGTAACCAAAAATCAAAATAATTAGTTTTTATTATCCAATTCAACGACAGATTCTTTCTTAAGATCTAAAGAAAAGATGTAATCGAGATAGGTTCTATGCCCTTCTGCCCAGCCTCCCTAAAATGAACTTTTTTGCCAATCTCTCCATTACCAACTTTACACTTCTCCTTTTTGGCCTTTCACCTAAAAGGGTTTAGTAGTGGCTTTAAAAAATAGTACTAATGCTGTAGCTTTGACTGCTTAGTCAACAATAAAAACACTTTCCCAAGCCATTATGCTGGAAATATCGACAGATGCTTGTTACGTATTAAGAGCTACTTCCTCGCTACATTATCTAAGACCACCTTGAATGATAGTTTCTCCTTTCTATAAATGACCCCCAGGTAAAACCCATAAACCTCCAAAGCTGATGTTTTAAGGTCTTTTAGTAGCTAAAATTTTTCGATTAAATTAATCTTGTACAAATATCACAGCACAGGGTCTCATTTTCCTTTTCTAGTTTCCCTTAACTTGTTTTTTAAAGAGCAAACAATTTTTGCTATGATTTAATGGAACATATCTAAATATTTCTAAATGTTGTTAAATCTCATGATGAAAGTGTGACTCGATTGATGAAGTAATGGACATTTCCCCTGTACATTTATTCCATGCAATATCAATATGATCGCCTAATAATTAATGGATGCACCTGTCTCCATGAATTATCTCATCGCCAATAGATACTACTCCTCTAATTTCCTCCATGTAATATAATTTATATTAAATTGCGTTCATAAACATATAAGCATGACCTTTCAGTCCAAGTCAGATTAAAAAAATAGCAAAACACAGTTTTAACAAAACCTTGAAGATATTTAGAGGTGTTATTTAAAAATAAACTCGTCCTCACCTATGTAGATGTTTCCAGAAATCGCCTTTGATAGGAGTAATCCCCTCCAAACATTCTATCGAGAAGTCGAAAAAATGACGGAAAGTCAGCGAATTATTAAATTGGGGTGGAAAGTTGTTTCCCTCTAAAGAGATCAGTAGGATTTAGGTTTGTTTTGCTTCGGTATGCTGCAAGCTTAAATAAAATTTCCACTTAAAATATATACAATAACGCAGGAAGCAGTCACAAATAATAATATTCCTTGCCTATAAGGCCTAAAATAAGTCTGGATGGAGGCTCATGTAATGCTATCTTAAGGACTCTCCGAATAATAATCAAGTTTTGAGTTAAAAGTATTTCGACTTTGCTAGTCACTTTTGCCTCTTCTAAGAAATTTCGTTGATAAATATCTAAATTGGAGCTATATGAGCACAGCTGAATTCGAAGATACAAAAGTTATAAAATTATTTCAGAAGGAGGTCATCTTTTCTATAACGAATAAGATTAACATTTGTGAAGAATTAAAATAAAAAAAGAAAGCTTGATGTTTATAATTTAAATTTGAAAAATGCGAGGATGTTTAAGTTTTATTTAATCAAAGTATATTGAAAATATAAGACATCATCTTTTTAGTTTTACTACAGATTTAACCACTGGTAACTTAGTGTCACTTTTTTACAGATAAGTCTTCCACATTGTTTTGAAATCTGGCATCAGATCAAGGAAAGCTTTTCGATTTTTATTGGAGTTTTGTTGTGTTACAAGAGTGCGTTCATCGAAGCAACCAATCCGTAAATCAAGGATACTATGTGCAATTTAGAAACATTTAGTAGCTTCTTGATTGCGGTTAAGCATCATCAAACAGCATCCAATATTGTTTTGGAGAATAGCACTTTATTATGATTAACCTGCAAAATTTTCCCCATATACTGCTTTGGCTTTTTAAAAACATCGTAGAGCATACTTATACTCTTGCATATGATACAAGCACGCTCCCATACCAACATAAGGATATGATTTGGCTCTACCTTCAACTGATACAACTATTGCTGCCAATTCTAAAACAAAAAAAGAGTACCTTTAGCATGATAGTAAAAAGTTAAAGCTATCTCATCGCGGCCTGCAGATTCAAATATCTGAGCAGCATGCAAACTATAGTAAAATTATGTGATGGAGGATTTAGATTTAGTGCACTACTTGGCGTGAACGTAGTCTAAAAAAGCTTTTTCATAAAATCGTTAGCCCAAATGTATGTAAGATGTTTCCAGATAAAGCTCAGCTTTGGAATTGATAAGTAACTGAGATTTTAGATCTGACGGGTAAAAGACTTCGCTTAAGATGATTGGAAACTCAGCATTAGTTCTAAGTTTTTTAGGTCTTCGAACGAGTTTTCGAACATCTGATTCCTCCACATTTTTATTTATTTCTGGTTTATACCCCAGAATCAAATCATCAGTTTTTTTCTTGTCTTTGTCTTTCGTAAATTGCTTATTTTTGTCTATAATCTTAGGGAGTTGTTCCCCGATAACCACATGCCGTTTATTTACATCAAAATATCCCTCATTTTCTTTTTCCACTTTTTTTCGAGGAGGTAGTTCTCCTAGTTCTCCATCTAAATTCTTTTTAATCAGGGAGATTTAACTTGTTTCCACTCTCATATTACGATAGACATTAACCATAGATTCATCTTGTAATTATAAATCTTTGGAATCGTAAAGGTCTTATATATTTTTTTTTGACTCACACTTCTTAACAATTATCTTATCACTTTTGTTTATCTATAGCTTACAGCGATTGCTGATTGTTTCCATGAAGCGATTTTTGGAGACTACTTTTTCTTTGAAAGCTTCCTTTAGTTGTATGTAGCTTGCCAATTTATGGATATTTGCCGCAGATTCATTCTTAAGATCTTTTGCGAACTAGCCAGCAATTCGAATGAAGAGAAGCTGTAATTATAGGAATGTTAGTCCAATATCTCCTTCAATTAGACGAATGAGAGGGAGACTAATTTGATCACGAACATATAATGTAATTGTTTCTGATGTATAAAACATAGCCTCTTTAGTGCTGCCTGAGGTTGGGAGTGTGGGAGGTCTTAACTTACTTATTACTTCCAAAAACTGCGCTGGCGTCACTAACTGAGGTACAACTTCTGCCTAATATAGAAATCTTAGAAAGCAGACAATAGGTAATCTTTTTTCTAATATCTTGATCTCTTGCCACAGAAATGATAGCTTCTTATTGTAGTTTTATGGCATATAAGCCTCAAATATTCCTTGAAGTTCATAGTCATATTCACTTATTGCAGAAATTGTTTAATGATTAATTAATTTTCTCAACCCATCATCAGTTTTTATGCGATGCTCTTCTCCCTCGTTACGCATTAATCTATCAAAAAGCATTGTTTAATAAGCGTTACAGCAGCCTGGAAATAAAGTTTTTGCCATCTATTTCAGTAATTTAATAAATTTCTTCAGACTGAATCTATGTTCATATTCATCAAGAGAAGGTCGCCTTTCATCTATTTATTATTTTAGTGTATTATTAAGTATTTCTTGGAAGAGATTATCGAAATACTGAAGTGACTGAGAGAAACTTACCAGTTCCTTATCGATGGCAAAAGCGATAAATTCAGGAAGCATGAGATTTTTTTGCTATTGCTTACATATCATGAAGTATATTTACTCGATTACTTATTGGTTGAAAGAAGATTGATGAATCAGCTGCTATTCCTTGCATAGTTGCTGCATCAATTTTGATTGGGTAATGATCATTCGATTGATAATTTCTATATTCTATAGTATATCAGTAAATCTTTTAATAAAGGAAAAGCAGAAAAATATAGGAATTGTAAGCCATTACTGTTCAGTTGAAGAAAATGATGGCCGCTAAATCAAAATAGTAGTCGAAGATAAATGATCATCATAAAAATCAGAAATCAAATTGACTATGCATTCATTGATCAGTTAAACGAGAATTATAATAGGTTTTAATATTAATTATAGCCTAAGAGTTATATGTCAGTCGACCATAATTATAAATAATAATGCTACGCTTAATATCGCGGCAGTCGCTTTCTCGGAGGCTCCTATCCCCTTTTATCAAATATCGCTTCGCATAGAAATCAGGGCAGGTACCGTTAGTGATAGACCACTCTAAAACCTTCTTTCGGCATGTGTACGGTATATAAATGCAAAAGCATATATTACCCTTTAGTCGCTACAGATATCCTTCCAATCGTTAAGAGATAAAATAGTATCGGGAGAAGATACCTAACTACGTGGTGGTGCTCGTAAATAAGGTGATTGAAGAAGCAGAGCAAATGCAGGAAATTTCCCTTGAAAACAAATTTTATCCCATCTGTACTTACTGCAAGATACATTATCACAAAGATCAAATCGAGATTATAGGATTGTATCGGGTAATGCTTCAGAATATACATTAAATCAAAGAAGTACCTGCTGAAGAAAATGTCAAAAAGGCAGAAACACAAGAGTCAACGAATCCAGAAACAACAGAAGAGCGAGATAAGGATGCAGTTGATTAAGAAGAGGTTGTTTTAGCTTAAGGAAATAAGTTTGAGCTGACCTTGGAGCCCAAAAAGATAAAGAAACTTAAATTCAATCTGTATGCAGTTGAGGTGTAGCAGTACGATGAGCCACCACCGCTAACTATCAACCACCACCTTTCTATAAAGCTAAAGTTCTTAATTAAAAATATTCAAACTTTTTTCCCTACTAGTAATCGATATTTCCTCCTTCACAATCCAAATGAAACGCTCAAATTAGTGTACGGTGTGGCAGGAGAGATATTCCGTTAAGACTATAACGTGAAATAGATCCAAACAGTTCTTTAGGAAAACAGTCTCGAAAAGAAAATTGACTTGATTCAACAAATGTTAAAAAAATCACTTGACTGCAAACTTATTGAAAATCAATTCAAGAGCATCGCAGAAAATAACCTGCGTAATAAAAAGTTTTTTGAGTACTATAGCTAAATCTTTAAAATTGTGAAAAAGAATTTAGACGGCAAAAAGGGGAAAGAAGGTAAATCAAGTTTTATGTAGTATTTATTGAACGTATAACTCAAGAATTCAATTAGAAGAATCCTCCAAAAGATATTAGGTAGGCTTTTGAACAATAAGCTGAAAAGTATACCAGTATGGAATAAACAGCTGCTGAAGCATCGGTTGTCAAAAAATATCTCGAAGATCTATCTCGCATTCCATATTCCGTCAAATCAGATTAACTATTTGACCTATAATTTGCAGAAAAAACACTCGATGAAGAGCACTTTGGCATGCAAGATGTTAAGGATTCAATCCTCGAAATTATTGCAGTTGGAAAACTTAAGGGCTCACTCAAGGGAAAAATATTGTGCTTTGTAGGTGGGCCAGGTCTTGGTAAAACAACCATTGCTAAATCTATAGCTAAGGCGCTGAATCGTAAGTTCTATAGCATTTCTTTGGGCGGAGTGACTGACTCATCAGTTTTAAAGGGTCATCGAAGAACCTATGTGGCTGCTTATGCTGGTAAAATCATTGAGGCTTTGAAGCACTGTGGAACTAATAACCCTGTTATATTGTTGGATTAAATTGACAAAATGGGGAGTGGATCTCAAGGAGATCCACGTTCTGAACTATTATAAATCTTGGATCCCAGCCAAAACAGCTCATTCGTGGATAACTATATTGATCTGCCTGTTGATCTCAGCAATGTTCTCTTTATCTGTTCGGCCAATTACTAACAGAACATCTCCAAACCTCTTTTGGATCGCGTTGAAAAAATACGTCTGAACAGTTACACTGATGATGAAAAACGTGAGATTTTCAACAGGCATCTCCTTCGCAGAGCTATTGATAAGACAGGAGTGGCCCAAAGTCAATTCATTTTAACTCCTGAAGTAATTGAGGCTCTGGTGACTGAATATTCATTAGGAGAGCCAGGAGTACGTGTACTTGAAAAGAATATTGAAAAGATTCTAGAGAGATTAGCCTATAAGATCGTTGAGCATGAAGAAAACGTCCCTATCCTTGTAAGACCAGAAAATCTTCGGGAATACCTCGGAAACTCCTATTTCCATCTACGGGACCACAGAACAATTGGGGTTGGCGTAGCTATAAGTTTAGGAGGCGGCTATAATAGTCGTCTTACCTATATTGAATCATTTAAAAAACAATTCTCGGGGAAAAGCCGCGGAAAAAGAGGAGTTTTATTCACTGGGAGCCTTGGAGATGTATTTAAAGAAGCGATGAACATCAGCTATACTTATGCGCGTAATTTTCTGTTGAGTGAAAAGAAAAATCTTTTCCTTTTCTAGAATTAGGTACACATTCACGCTCCTGATGGGGCTAGCAAAAAAGATGGCTCCACAGATTCACTCACAATTTGTACCAGTCTGGTGTCTCTAGGTAACTTTTTTGATTATTTCAGCATTGCAAAAACCAGTTCGCTAAGGCATTGCTATGACAGGAGAACTTACCTTATACGGGAAGATACTTCGAACTCATGGAATTAAGGAAAAAGTTTTGCTGGCGCGTCGCGAAAAAATTAAAGATGTGATTATTCCATTTTAGAACCGACCTGACGTTTAGATGCTTGCTGATAACATCCGTAAGGATATCAATTTCCACTTTGTCCGTGAATTCAAGGAGGCCTATTAGCTATTATTTGAGACAGCTTCGGCCGTTGATACAGTTGAATTTCAGCCAGAGAAGGCTTCTGCTCCCCCAAGGGCTGAATAGCTGCTCTGAGTTTTGATTAAACATAGAATTCAACTTCACTTTAGTACAATAATATGATAAAATTATGCTATAAATTCAGCGATTTGAGGTGACCGTTGATAATTGAAAGGTTTACCATATGTATAGACCAATTACAACGCCTCAATCCATGCCCTCTCGTCAACAAGTTCTAGCTTGGATTCATGGACTCTTTGTCGACGTGCCACTATCTCTGCGAGTATAGGAGTTGGGAAAGGGAGTCCTTTACTGTCGCATTATCAATCACTATTTCCCCGGGGCCATACTTATCAATCGCATAATTGCACACCCAAAAACAGATTATGAAAACACTCTTAACTTACGTATACTGCAAAATGCGATGGCTCAGTTAAAAATTGTTTTGCCTTTTGATCCATTTAAACTCAGCAAAGAAAAGCTGCCTGATAACTGGAATTTTATAGCAGCGCTATATCGCTATCTAAATCCTCAGTAGGAACATGCCCCTATTCACCAAGAAGAACAGAAAGGTGCCTACTTTGGGCAAGCAGTTGGTCCTAAAAGATCATTATAGCAAATGTATCCATAGCATTTCTATAATGTGATGGCAAGACAGCCATTCATGCCAGTAGAGAACAATTATTCAAGCCACAGCATATATAATGCAAGCAAGTATAGTGTAGGCAAGTTATACCATGAAACCTCGGGAATGGTTTCTCCCAGCAAGGGAAAGTGGTCTGTTAATTCACACATGTTTCAAAATAATCTAGTACCGATCATAGACCGCATTAAAGAAATATTGCTTAAGCCCGCCCATGATGTCGAAAAAATACGACAAGTTAAAATGTTGCTGAACATTCCCCTGAATGAGCCAGTGGTTGTGAAGGTGGAGGAGGATGATTAAGCCCCGATCATAAATGTTTCCCTTCCGGTCAAACAAGAGGTAATTGAGACAAAGGAGGACATTAAATTACCAGACTGACTCATATATTTAGTGCTTTTCTATACAACTTATAAATCAATTATTTACAAAATAAGGTCAATTCCAAGGTTTTATTATTAAAGAGATCTTGATTTAGTGATAATTAATATTTTCAAAATAGCTTAAATATTATTAGACGTCATTACTTCATATAATTATTAATCTCCATGAAGGCTGTTTTGGTGATTGCAGTTTTGGCTCTCCTCGCAATGTTCGCTGCTGCCCAGCAGTGCACTGAGGCATCTCAGATCGCCTGTGTCGATGACTTCCGCGCAGCCTACCCGGTGTGCAAGAAAGCTGCTTAATCCGCAGGAGCTGACACTGCTGCTGACTTGGCCTGCATGAAATACTTCAACAAGATGAAACCTGAGTGCTGGCCCTGCATTTGCATGATTGCCCACATGGAACACATCGACATTAAGGGCTGCTGATCCATCTACAAATGACATCATTCTATTCACCATAACTTAATTTATGCTTATTCATCTTTCAGTTCCTCATGGTCATCCTTTATTAATCTGTTGCTTTGTTAAGAACAATAAATTCTGAAGAAATACAAAAGTATTCGATTGTTTCTCAAAAAAGGATAAATCTAAAATATTGAAATCATCTTTCATTGAGAGTGGATATGCTAAAACTTTGACCAACAAGTAGAAATTTATAATCGGATCTACAAAAAGGGAATCATGTTGAAATTTAAATACAAGTTATGGAATCTATTCCAAAAAAGAATTGCCAAGATGAAAATAAATCAATTGCTATGTCTTTTTAATGAAGCATGGAAATAACTCCAATTTACTGACTTTTACAAACAAATTTCATTTTCCTGTAATAATTTGAAAAATTACAAAAATGTCAAGTCAAATGAAAACAAAACAGCTCTTCTCCAAGGATCTATTTTCTACTAGTGAAAGCCTTCTGATCCATAATGATTGTAGTACTTTCGGATCCTATGAACGTGAACTGTAGAGCAACATAAATTTCATTCTCATTAAATACCCTGCTCATGACAAAAAAAAGATACGTAATTTGTTGGAGGAAATTGATAACAATAAAGAAATTGTCTTGGAGATCTTACAATTTGAGGAGCAGAGATACAATTCAATCATAGATGAGAGAAACATTGAAAAAGCAAATCCTGAAATAACTCAAGAGGAAGAAAACTCTATTCTCAAACACTCCTTTCTGAACCTTTACCGCAAATTAATCAAAGCGAATAAAGAATTATAAGACCTTGTTAACAAGAATGAAAACCTTAAACAGGAAAATTGTAAGCTGACGTCACTGAACAAAGTTTTGCTCCTGGAGGGTGAGTTTAATAGTCACCACTTAGAAGTTGGAACTTCTATCTTTTGATAACATATAGTCGATTGAGTTATATCTTTATCACTTATATCTACTGTATTAATTTCAATTTTGAAGGATTTGATTTTAATTATTAAAAAATGAATTCGAGTTATTTGATATGGCTTATACTTATCATTTTCAAAACCACTTTCCAGGCAGATAGCATTGCTAATATATCCATCTATGGTGTTAGGTGGTTTCTTGGTTAAAAGTTTCAATTTCAACCACCTCTCCCTGAGGAATAGGCGAACCAGCCTCCGTGTGATCTGATGGCAATGTTTAACAGTTACTAACACTTTCCAAATCTCACTATGGCAATTACACTGGATTAAATGTTTTTTGAATGCAGTCTTTATGTACTAAACGTCGAAATCACGGAGAAACATCACTCTAATTTTAATGATTTAGCCTCAGAACAAGGTTACCTCTTTGAGACCTACATCTACAGATGCCCTATAAGATTTAGCACATCAGATTATTTGTAAAAACATAGCAATATTTCTTATAGTGTTGTAGCCTTGGATGAAGATAATTTGCAATTTGCCATTTTTAGTTCCAATTTAAGATCACCTAAACCACAAAGTTAAGATTCTAAAGTGTTGGTCTTTGGTGATTGGGGAGTAATAACCAATTTTTCAAGAGAATTTTAACTCATATAACCAATAAAGGAGTGTTTGATTCAGTAAATTGAAGATTAGCCTGAGATCAGACTTTTATTACTACTCGGTGATCTAGCCTATGATTTGTAGGGGTAGACTTACATATAGTTTTTTTAGAATATACAACCAATCAGCGAACAGTTAGTAATTTTGCTAACTCCTGGTAATCATTAAACAATTAAGCATAAAGATTTATTCTTACTTGTTCAATAATCCTTCTATTCACCATACTGGAATCGATTTATTGGTTATTTTGACCTTGTAGTTTTTGGGCAATATCTATTCTTTGGCTATAATCCCGAAAATTTATTCGATTGGCTGGGTCCTTCCAGTTTATTTAAATAAAGTATTCTTCAGTAAAAATACAAGCATTTAAACAATTTATTAGAGATTCAATTGTCACCATCATCTCGGGAAAGAATCCGTCAGCGTACGCTTATTGCTTATACACATTATCCGATTTATTGTAGCGAGGAGGACTAGCACGAAAGCGCAGATAAATACCGTCGCCTGCAAGACTACTACTATCGAATGCTTGCTGATTTAGGAGTGGATCTCTATTTTTCAGGACATTTGCATATATACTAGCGAACTAAACCAATTTGCACTGACGGTAGCTACTTAAATCCACTGGCCTAGAGCGACAATGAAGTAACTTATGAAATGGGATGTCCACTCTACATTGTTGAGGGAGCTGCAGGCAACAATTACTTTGTTGAAATTTAGCGCCACTGTATTTACTTTCTCAATTAGTCGATCTGAAACCGCATAGTGGTAAATTCGTAGAAAACACTGGCTTCGGCTTGTTAACACTGCACCACAACGATAGCAGCGATTAAAAGATATTGTTTGAGCATATTTCTCTGGCTGCTAATTGTAGTGCCGTAGATACAGTGAGCCTTATAGCAACAAAATCTGTGCCAATATCAATAGAATATCAATAAAACTAATCCACTAATCAACCAGGCAGCATGAAAATTGTTGTAGTGATCAGCTTCTTTATTGCGTTAATATTTTGGGCCAGCAAACGATTCCTAGAATAGCGTAAACTGGCGGCGAGCAAAGCCCTCTCAAATAGTACTGAAAATGTTCTATAAATGAGTGGGCACTAGCATGAGCCCATTACAAGTTGATTGATGATTGCTGATATTCAAATCAATAACATTATAACATTATTTACATCCATCCTATGTTCTATTCCATCGAAAAATAAAATATCTTAAACAAAAAGCAATTGAGAAGTCAAATTAACTTTAAAATAAACATTCAAAAAATTTAGTTTACCTTTATTTGTGAGTATAAATAGCCTATATAATTTAAAGCATCTTTAATTTTTCATGAAATCAGTTGGTTTTGTAGAGAGCTGTTGTGATGAAATCGCATACACTCATAACCAAATTGTTAAAGTAAAATTATTAAGGATCGATCTTTTCTCCACATTACTTGCACTCCTTGAATGCCTATTTATCAGATTTATGAAGGCATTCTTCACAGACTGTATGCTGTCTTTTGCAAAGAGTAACTGGTTTTCTCTCTTAAGAATCATAAAAAGTTCCGCATCTTTAACACTCATATTCCTTACTTGTTCTCAATTTTAGAGCAACTATCCTTTCTATTTCTTCAATTTTCTCTTCCTTCAAAGGTTGTTTTGACAATTATTAAAATGTTTGAGATATTGTTTCGAAAGACCTGCTTGGATGTGCAAATGATTTATGGACTTAATGAAAACACTCAGGACAGTCGCTAATTTCCTTATCCTTAAAAATATATTCATTGACACATCGCTCACAGAACAGATGTTGGCAAGTCCCTATAATCATTGCTTTATGATCTATGAGGTTAAGACTCTCATAGCAATAAATGCAGCCAGTTGGAATTATTTTTGACAGCTCTAGAGAGGGAGCCATCATGAGCAGATTGCTGACAGTCAAAAACTCCATTAAATAAGTATTTATATAATAACTCTTTAATATTGCTGATGTATATTATTAAGAAGATGATAATTTGAAAGAATTATGGTAAAAAAGAGTTTTATATTAGCATTGAGCTGTATTGTATTAATTAGATATACAAATATTATGAAATCAATATGTAGACCACTATAGAGCAATATACAATTTTCATAGATATTATGTAAAACATGTTAAAAATTATTTATTTTACATATTATAATAAGGTTTACCATATTAATTCAATAATGTTTTAAATTATGAATTTACATTACATATTTATTCAATAAAAATGCACAATCTGCTCGATAATAACTATCTCATTAAAAATACGCATACAGCGATAATAGTTATTTTAAAAGAAGCACCAATCAAATTAAATCATCAAATATATCATGAAAGTTTTAGTGAAACAGTAACAAAGAGAAATGGAGAATATAGGTCCCATTGCCCTATAGTAAATGGATATCAATATATTTAAATAGAAAGTTTAATTAATAACAATTATCAATTATTATTGTCCAATTTACTTCATGTTTATATTTTTCATTATTATGTCGAATAACAATTGAATCTATCTTGATAAAACCTAGTCTATTATAATTTATGGACGTAACAAGCGATACTTCGAGAACTCTGTGGATCGGCGATTTGGAAACCTGGATGGACTAGTCCTTCTTGCAATCTTTACTGGGTTCGTTGGGATACGCTAAAGATCTCAGCTCAATTAAACTCATTAAGGATAAAGCAACAGGATTACCATTAAAGTACGGATTCTTGGAGTTTATGACCCATGACGCAGCAGGCAACTTTTACCAAAACTATAATAATCGCATTGTTCCCAATACTACTAAACAGTTTAAATTAAATTGGGCGGCCTATGGAGGAGGCACCAAGGTCGGTAATATAAACTTGACCAAGACCAACCCTCAAGAAATGCAGGTATATGTGGGATAGCTTGATCCTTCTGTTACAGAGCATAAACTACTTGAGCTGTTTCGCACAAAATTTCCGTCTGCATTTATGAGCAAGATCATCACTGATGTAAGCACTAAAACTTCTAAAGGGTATGGATTTGTTAAGTTTACAAATCATGAGTAAGCTCACAGAGCTATCTCTGAAATGAATGGTCAAATTTTACTTGGAAAATCCATTAAGGTTTCTACAGCCTATCTTAAAACCAAAGATTAACCTCAATAAGCTGAAGAAAATGAAAATCAGTTGTTGCTTCGTCAGAAACTATACGCCCAATTTTATTCATCTATTAATGATCCAGCAGTCAAAGCAGAATATTAGCGTCAAATTCAAAAGACATTTGGTAGTGATGACTCAGCAAAAAAATCAAACTTGAAACAAAGTCTCGAAGCAATTCGTACCCTAACGTACCAGCAAACCTTAAAGTCATAGCAACTTCTTTCAATAATTCCACGTTCTATGGCTAACTCTGCTAAGCGAGCAGTAGAATGGAGAATTTATCAATGATGTGTATCATTTAAATTTCTCACTATTGACTATAAAATAAGCTAAATTGAATGTAAAAGACTAAGGTATAAATCAATCATCCAGAGTAATATATTGACCGTGGCGTTCTTTAATATTGATCAATTATTTTTATTTGCTGAATTTGATCAATTACCATTCCACTTTTTAGTGCTTTTTTTGTTAGAGAAGCGATAATAATTATTGATTGAGTGCTTGAGATTATTAGTACTTTTGTTTGGCAATACCAGCTTTTTATTTTGCTTCTTTTATTTATTTATTCATTTTTAGCAAATACTCTGCGTGTTTTTCCTTCTCCCAAGTCATTTCAGCTTAGCATTCAATCAATTTATTTCTCAGGAGCTCACATTCGCTGATTTCTTTTTTGTTGAATGCAAAGTGCATTACTTTTTTGTTATAGGCTATTTATAATACTAGATTAATTCCATGCTATGTAGCACTAATAATTTTGTATGGAAAAGTTGATAAATATAAATAAAGTTGTCTCATTGACGTGAAGTAACCGCCTATTTAATCCATCATCTTATTCACGTTCAATTCATAATACTCCTCTAAGTCAGGTCCACTGGCATATTAAATAGTTAAATTCTGACCTTATAGAATCAAAAATATAAGGCCTTGATTAAAGCGAAAGCACTTTCTCTCTTTGGCAAAAGTAAGCATATAAGTAACAATATACATTGGGATTGATATTAATTTGGTTTTAATTTGGGGTAGTTAAAGATATGAGCAAACTACTTAAGATTATTAAATATTATCTTTGCAAATTAATTCCTTCTTACTTATAATTTGATAATAAGTTGATTTTATTTTCAATGAAATTTATATAAAAAAAACTGGTAAAAATAATTGAAGATCTAAAATACAATTATTTCACATCTATTAATCATATTTTTTAGACAGATCCGTTTTTTAGTTATTAAATTTATCAACAAGTTTTTCAACATGGAAGGGAGCACTGAACTTTGGAATGATCTCATACATCCATTGCAACAAAAAGGTTGAGTGTAAGTGTTTCCATATTAATCGACATAAAAACGAGTAAGATCAAACCAAGAAACAATTTCGTCATTATATCTAATAAAACTTTTACTTTGTGCGGCTGATGAATTGTAAAATTAAAAATATATCTTCTAAAATATTTTTATAAAATTCAAACTATTAATTTAATAAGTTATTTTTAGTTTACAATATTGTATCATATTTTCTTATTTTATCCCTTTATATCTAACTTAGAACATCAATAGTATTTGATAAACAAATCATTACTAAGGATCATATTTCTAAATAACGCTCTTTATGGTATTTCTCGGAACAGAGTAACCTTTAGGACCTTTCAGCTCCTTTCTAATATATAATTACTCATTTAAAAAATGTTTATCCCAAACTGATAACTTTGACTATGGTTTGCTAAAATTGGCCATTTGGGTAAGCTTTTTTTATATTGTGTCTTTGATCTTCTAATTCTGTGATCTTTATTGCTGACCTTTAAGAAGCAGATCATTTTGGACATGGTATTGATCAATTTTACAAGCAGATGTAGCTCTTTTCTTTTTCTCCTGAATATCTATAATCCTCATAAAATCTTGACGATTGATTGACCTTTTATATGAGTGAAAATGCCAATAGAGGAAATTATTCCACTCATGCTCCTATACATATTCTTCAAATTTATTTGCAAAAATGTTAACTCTAAATATTTGCTTATTTACTTATCGTAATTAAGTAAATTATCATGATTATGATCCAATAGCCTCCAAATAGTTGCACCAATGCTCAGGTTATTCCTGGTTATCTGGCGCATTATCTCATAATCTTGATTTTAGCATTTTATTTCCTCTGAAATTATTAAAGCAGTCATATGCTTGATGCTTTAGATTCGCCCTCGTTCACTCTCATAACTGTATTTTTTCGATTTATTTAGATATTGTGATGGATTGGAGATTGTGTGTGACACTAAGATAAAATTAGAATGCGGTAACAGCGCTTCGAGAATATCTTCATACGCTAAAAATGCTTTTTCATGACTATACTTAGAGAAATATCGATTGATAGCTACCGGTGGATAATAATACTTATTTTGACTATATCTGAATAGATGTACATGAGAAAGGTTTGAAGAATATTAGGGTAGATGACGCCTTTTTTATCCAAATCAATGTGCTTAAAACACTTGATGTAATCTTCGATTTGTAAAACAGTTTAACTAAGTTTAAGTTTGTAATGTTCCAACTGAATGTCCAAAGCAATACCTTATTGATTCGATTGGCTATAGTTTTGACATATCGGAGGAAGAAGTGTATTAAAACTTAACTGCTCAAATCCATTATTAAATTAATTATCAACCAGAAGAGGATTGCACATTATTTTTTCATAAGGAAGTTTTATTGCGAGCTCGATGCTTCCTTTTTTATCTGTAATAAGCAAGATGAAAGATGTTCAGATAATATTTTAATGAGCGTAAAAGTAGGAGTGCGAGTGCGTCCATTTAATCAGCGCGAATCTGCTCTCAATTGCAAGCTCTGCGTTGACATGATCGGAAATATGACTCGTCTCTTCGATGCCTAAGACCCTGATAAACATCCTCGTGATTACACTTTCGACTACTCTTTCTGGTCCCATGATTCCTTCGCGACTGATTAAAACGGCTATTTTGTGTATTCTTCCCACCATGTAGTGCAGAAACTGACAGGTATGCTGACCAGCAACGAGTATTTGAGGCAGTAGGACTAGAAATATTGTCTAACGCATGGGCAGGTTACCATTGCTGCTTGTTCGCCTATGGACAAACCGGGTCAGGCAAGTCCTATTCCATGGTGGGCTATGGCGCCAATAAGGTACATTTTTTGCTCCCCAGGGAATCGTGCCTATCTCTTGCGAATAAATTTTTACGCGAATTGCAAAGAATGAAGACACACGAAAGGAGTACGAAGTCAATGTTTCAATGATGGAAATATACAACGAGAAGGTGCAGGATCTCTTGATACCTATTAGCAAGAGACCAAAAGAGGGACATAAAATCAGAGAGCACAAGACTCTTGGAATTTACGTGGAGGGTATGAGCAAGCACTTCGTCGATACCTATGAGGCTATTGAGAAAAAAATGTAATAAGGAGGTCGTAACCGTTCAATAGCAGCTACTGAAATGAATGCAAGTTCTAGTCGTGCGCATACTATTATTTCAATTGAATTTAAGCAGATTGACGTCATCGAGGGCAAGAAAAAGGAAAAGCTTTCCGTCATTTATCTTGTTGATTTAGCGGGAAGTTAAAAAGTAGGCAAAACAGGTGCTACTGGTGATCGATTGAAAGAGGCCGCAGGAATTAACAAAAGCTTGTCAGTGCTTGGTTTGGTTATCAGTGCCTTAGCAGACAAGGCTCAGGGTAAAGGTAAGGGTCATGTTGTGCCCTATCGTGACTCGTGCTTAACTCGTATCTTGCAAAATGCACTTGGAGGTAATTCTAAGACATTGATGATTTGCGCAATATCACCGGCAACGGATAACTATGAATAAACTTTATCGACCCTAAGGTACGCTGATCAAGCAAAGAAAATTCAGAATAAAGCTGTAGTAAATGAAAGTGAGACAGATAAATTAATTCGAACTCTCACTGAGGAAAGGGAAGAGTTAAAGATGAAATTATAAAAGATGCAAGAAATGTTGAGTAAAATGTCAATGACGCCAAAGATGCTGTAATAGCAAAATGAAGCCAAAGCACAACTGCAGTTTTTATCCTAGAAGAGTGAGGATTACTCAACTTCGCGTACTGAAAAAAAGAAGCAAGAATAAGAAGAAAAGGACACTTATGTTAAGGTAGACTAAACACTTCCTCATCTATAAAATTTAAATCAGGACCCTCAACTTAGTCGCAAGGTTAAGTATTCCATTAGCAGGGAATCAACAAAGATTGGTAAGCGTGGAACTTAGCCTCCGAATGATATCGAGATTGGAGGTATGGCTATCCGGAAAGATCACGCATTCATTATCCAGAAGGATGGATAATTTTTTTTGCAATCAGGTGGTGGAGACAGCTCTGGCTGTTTCCTAAATGGAGACTAAATTAACAAGGAATAGAAGATATATCATATGGACAGATTGAGTTTTGGAACCAATAATATTTTCCTGATTCTTATCCCTGGCACAGTGCCCCGTTAAGAGGTGGATGAAAAGTCAGTTGATTGGGACTACGCTCAGAACGAGTTATATCTGAAGAAATAATCTATTTAACGCAAAATTAACGAATAAAAAGATCGCAAACTGAAATAAGAAACAGACGCTCTCTTAAAACAAAAGGAAGAATAATTGGTTGAAATGCAGCGAATTCTCATGGAAAGCGAGGCACTACGAAAAAGAATGGAAGAAGAGAAAGAGTCAGAAAAGGCAGAGCTGTAGCATAGAATCAGATAAGAGCAGGCGATGATTTTGGAAAAACAAAAGGAAATCGAAAGCAATAAGAAAAAGATGAAGGACACCGAAACTCAACGCAAATAAAAATCAAAGGAGAAATTCACTTTCGAGCGTAGTCTGCTCAAAACACTGCCAAAGTGCATTGAACTCAACCTCATTGCCAAATAGTTCAAGAAAAATGTATCGATGAGTGTGAAAATGATGCTGTCTAATGACGATGATGAAGATGATCTTTAAATGAAGAAGCGAACCATCCAAATTAAGGTGATTAATAGGGAAGTAGGCTATAGTTACTGGTGGGATACAGAAACATTGTCAAATCGTTACTATATCATCAAAGATATGAGTGAACAGTATTTTGAAACTGGAGTCATCCCTCTCCTTTAAGAGAGCAACGATCCATTCTGGGATCCACAAACGCCAACTCTAATTGGCCGAGGCTTCTTGACTACCAAAGCCCTTGCCTATATGTTTGACAATCCAGCTACCCTTCCAATTATTGGTGAAGACGAGCACTGCGGCTAACTGATGGTGAATTTAGTGCCGACTGATGAAACTGGAACTCGAAATTTATGTAATTAAATGGACGAAGAGGAAGTATAATTTTAGCCTGAAGAACTTATTGAGAAGCCTTTGCATTATCTGGTGCTCATTATATCAGCAAAAATTCCTTCTAACTACAGAGGCATTTATGTTGAGTATAACACCAAGACTAACGAATACTAACACGAAAGATTTAAAACTAATACCGTAAATGATTAATAAGATAGGTTGAGGAGCGCACCATTACACCCCAGTTCAACTATAGGCATCTTCATAAATTCAATAAGATTACAGCAGGGCTACTACACTATCTAACTACTGCCAAGGTAAAGATAAAACTAATTTAGATTACTTTTAAAGTTTATGGTTGTGAAATCATATAAGATGAGAAAAAAACTAAATTTATGAGCAAGAATTTAGAATCCATCGATCCTGATGTTGAGAAAGCCAAAAAAGAAGACCTCCTTAAACTTCAAAAGCCATTGACTCCACAGCCTGAAACCAAAATAACTCACTCTAACCCAAAGCCAGTAATTATTAAATCTCCAGCTCCTGAAACTAAAAAGGTGGAAAAAGTAGAGGCTGCAGTAAAGAAAGGAGGCAACAGTGGTCCGTCCACAAGTAAGACAGCTGGTTCTGCAGTAAACAATACAATTGGCGAGCGTAACCAACAAAATTCCAAAGAGAAGGATTGCTAAATTTATTGAGTGATCAGTTCATCATCTTAATTATTAAATGGTTATTAAATGGTAATTTCTGTATTAAAAATGAGCTATAAAGTGGATCATAAGCATCTTAAAAGATAGCTTAATATTTAGTCCTTTTTTTATAATCAATACATAAATCAAATTAAAAATGGGGGCTTCGTGCTGTAAAACTTAAAAAGAACAAGAACCAATTGAAGAATTTTAGTTTCATTAAGAGAAAAAAATTCCTATCAAATCCACTACTGATGGGAAGGAGAAAACTACTATGTAAAAGAGACAAAGTCCAAGCTAATAGATCAATTAACCTTCGAATCGACCTCTTATTATTTAATCAAGCTCGAAAGATTTAAAGAATGACAGTTTCTCCAAATATAGTGGTACTCCAACGCCAAAATCCATCTCTACTAATTTGAACTACAAATTGGAGGGTCATAAAAAATCTTTACTGGTATATCCCCCTTCGGACATTTAGAGGTCTTCAATGATAAGAAGGCTCTAAAAGGAGGATTATGTTCCGGATAGTTTATTTTTTCCATCTTATGGCAACAAGTCATAAAAGCATCAATTCACCTCAAACGTCCTGGACGGCAAAGCTTCCTCCAGCATAAACCCAAATTTATATAAAGATACTTTTACTAATCCCGTAATAAAAAGAAATGTATCTATTTCAAATGAGGCATCAAAACACAAAAATCCCACTGTTTATTGATGAAGACAGTTTTGGCAAACTATGATTCTTTTTAATTGTTTTAACTACACTTAGGTTTAATCTTTATCCGACTTCATAAATACATTTAAACTGAACTATTAGATTATATTTTTCTTTTTGTAATTAATGCTTTTTTAATAAGATAAATTACAAACTAAAATGATTGGTATATTTTGTAAAAATAATTCATATTGAAATGAAACTAATGTTAAGGGCAAAGATTTAAGGGAAAACAAAATCAATAATATCAAGGACTATAAATTACAAATTATATCTATAGGAGGGTAGTTTAAGTAATTAATAGAGATGGAAAGAATTATCTTGCAAATATATCTAAAATTTGTAATAGCATAAAGGTAATAGATCGATCATTAGTACTTCAATAAGTTATTCTTTTTTTACACTATAGCAAAGGAAAAATGAGGACTGTAGACCCCTTTATCTGATACTGATACTCCCTTGCAACCTCCCACTAAATGCACTTGCTTTGTTATTTTTGTAATATGGTTGATAAGTTTGATTGGAACTTCAATTTCTTCAACAGACGCAACTTCATCATAAAGTTATTCTTGAGTTGTGAAAAATTTAATTAGCCATCCATTTACAATTAATTTTGGTTCATAAAAATTCGCATGTGGATTTTTTCTCTCTTGGTAAACGTTATTCCAAAATTATAAAGGAGCATTTCCTTTGTATGTTTCTACAAACTGTTCTAAAACTGGCAAAAGTCCTTTTACATACGATTTCATTTGTCCATGAACATCGAAATTTTTGAGGTATTATAACTTTTAGCAGAGTCTTTGCCAGTCTTATAGTTTTCCCCCCATATGAATATTCTGTATTCCACAGCCGCAAATCATTCTTGTATAGTCAAAGTATTTTTTGTAGGAATTCATTATGGCAGCTGTTGAGAAAAATTTGTAGAATTTGTTAGTCGTGCTGAAGTCACACTCCAAATTTTAAGTCACCCCCTTGACAGTCTTTTCCTTGATTTGCACAATCACCTTTTAGAAGAACTCATTCCATTCAGTTTATTTTTTATCTACTTCAGTTTTAACTACTAACTAGACTTTTCCCTAATGATGGACAAAAGCTTTCCTCAATTCTTCAGCATTATTGTCGACATACTTGCTGAAGTAAAGCATGATGACCATCCAAACCTCATCAGGAGTAATCTTAATATCTCCATGGTTGATGTAGGCTTCATAGAAAGCATGGAAAAACCCGTTTTCATTTTGCATTGTCAGGGGAGCACTTTATTCATAATAAAGCATATTTGTAACTGAAGGTTTATACCAGAGGGCTTTTCCTGACTTAGAACCTTTGGGATGAGACTTAGAATTTAATTACTGGATCCGGATAGTCATAAACCCTTCATAAACTGAACTCATCTTTGGAGTCGAATGATTAGGGGCCTTAGTTTTAGTTGATTTGGACTTTAAAGAACCAAAAATCGAATCTAAAAAGCTTTCTTTTTGTTAAGATTTCATTTAATTCACCACAATATTTTATTATATTATTGAAAGCTAGTTTAGCTTATAAGATATTATCAACTGATAAAATCTGATAATTTAATTATTGAAACGATTCTTTAAAATCTTCTTAACTTAAATAAATATTAAAAAATATGAAGTTCATTAAATAATGGATAGATAAATGGATAAACGAAGGAAATAAAAAATTATTCTTGTCAGCTTCAATTACAGTTAGTTCTTATCTTTGGGAAGTAGAAACGAATGGGATAAATAGGAGTACCATGGAATTTAACTTTTGCCTTTTCATGCCACCTATATTTATTTTCTCACACTGCTTCGCCTTAAATCGAATATTCCGTCTACTATCGCTTCGTCTGCTCGATAAAAAAGGATAAACTAATGTCCAAACTAGAGGATGCAGGGATAATTCGCCAAACATCAGGTAGAGGCTTGTTTGCTGAGTATCTAAACAAACAAAAAGCAACCGGCATATATCTACGTCGATTTTAATAGATACTTTTAGAATAAAAGGATAAAAACCTTAATCTGCAATAACGAGCTTCTCCCCAAGCGATGGAAGCAAATTGATTAGCGAAATGTACATCTACCAGTTATGTCATTTCATAGAAATATTCTTTTAAAAAAATTTGCCTACCCACGAAAAAGTAGGATAAAGGTAGGGACAGTAAATTAATTGACTTTATGCCTCCTTATGAGTCAGATAGCCCTCAAAAAACTTTTATCAGCAAAATAGATAAACATTTATTTGTAATAAAATTAATCAGTCTGAAAGTACATTTTTAATAATTGTTTTATATTTTTATTTTTATTGTACAAAACGCTTTTCAATAGCATATCTTCGCATTTTAACAATTAGTTTCCTTTTATAATATTTAGAATGCAGTTTTAACGTATCTGCTTTTCAGTTCATTTTTGTTCCTCTATTTTGATCATCTAAACAATTGGATTTTTTAGGCATTCATTGATTTACTCACAAATCTTTTAATTTGGTGCTTTATTTTTGTCAATAACACTACAATTTTAGAGTTTTCTTTGATCCAAGCAACTCTTTTAAATTTAATATGTTTTACATATAAGACCTTACTTTATGATGAAGACAACCAAGTAATAATAGCTATCACAGTATCACATCAATTTTTTTAGTATTTGTGTTTTCTGCTTTTTTATCAATAATAACTAACTGATATTTGATGACAGTATCTAAGCATTTATCTTTCCTTAAATTTGAATAATTGTTGATATCTGTTAATTTTGTTACTCGACATACTCACTGTATTTCTTATTATTGAATCCGAGACTTTTGATAGTGTTGAAGTATTTATTGAAGAACATACAAATTATTTAAAGATTTTTTTAAAAGATGGGGCAAGGAGCAACTTGAATTATTTTGATCATGATAGGTTTGGTGATTTATCTTAGATCTGGTGCCGATAGCGAATAAATTAAGAAGTAAGAGTATAGTAAAAATAAGAGATGAAATGCATGTATCAGTTTAAATTTTCATAGTATAATTCATTGAATCTCACAAACTATTGTGATTAACTCTTTAAATGCGTGCAAAATTTTCTTTAAATGTAAGCGAGCTGAAAATAATGAGCTAAATGATCAAAAGAACTTCGAAAGTTTAAATGAGACAATGCTGGATCTAATTGCGCTAATTACTGGAGTTTTATTTGTTTTGTATATCAAGAAAAGATAAGAATTGTTGGAAAACATTAAGATATGAAAATAGATGAAGTTAATTAAGTTATAAAATAGTTTGCTGATTTTTTGGCTAAGCTTAAGTCATCATGCTTACATGTTTAATATTATTTTGTCATTAAAATTATTTGCTTATTAACAATATTTTATATTTTCATTCAAAAAATCGATAGTGAATGCGCAAAGTAATAGTCCATCTTGCAGAGTCGTGATCAAGGAAGTCAGGAATATGTCTAATCTCGAAATACGACGAATGATATATGAGCTAACAGTAATACTCTCTCAACCGAAGGGTCACAACTTAGAAGAAGCGAGTGAAGATCAAGAGTTAGAGTTAAGATGAGCTGAGAATGGAGGGCGGTTTCAAAATCATTTCAGCCGTCCTGTATAGGGTCTGATTATTAAAATTATTATTTATAAATATAATTAAACTTTATAAATTGATAAGGATAATCGATCATTCATCAAATTACTAATCAAATTAGTTTTATTTGGCATCTGTTTTTTACACTATAGCAAAGGAGAAATGAGGGCTGTATACCCCTTTATCTGATACTGATACTCCTTTGCAACCTCCCACTAAATGCACTTGCTTTGTTGTTTTTGTGATTTCGTTGATAATTTTGATTGGAACCTCAATTTCTTCAACTGGAGCACTTTCATCATAAAGCTTATCTTGAGTTGTGAAAAATTTAATCAACCATCCATTTACAATCATCTTTGGCTCATAAACCCTCGCATGTGGATTTTTTCTCTCTTAGTAAATGTTATTCCAAAATTATAAATGAGCATTTCCTTTGTATGTTTCTACAAACTGTTCTAAAACTGGTAAAAGTCCTTTTACATACGATTTCATTTGGCCATGAACATCGAAATTTTTGAGGTATTATAACTTTTAACAGAGTCTTTGCCAGTCTTATAGTTTTCCCCCCATATGAATATTCTGTATTCCACAGGCGCAAATCATTCTTGTATAGTCAAAGTATTTTTTGTAGGAATTCATAATGGCAGCTGTTGAGAAAAATTTGTAGAATTTGTTAGTCGTGCTGAAGTCACACTCCAAATTTTAAGTCACTCCCTCGACAGTCTTTTCCTTGATTTGTACAATCACCTTTTAGAAGAACTCATTCCATTCAGTTTATTTTTTATCTACTTCAGTTTAAACTACTAACTAGACTTTTCCCTAATGATGGACAAAAGCTTTCCTCAATTCTTCAGCATTATTGTCCACATACTTGCTGAAGTAAAGCATGATGACCATCCAAACCTCATCAGGAGTAATCTTAATATCTCCATGGTTGATGTATGCTTCATAGAAAGCATGGAAAAAACCATTCTCATTTTGCATTGTCAGGGGAGCACTTTATTCATAATAAAGCATATTTGTAACTGAAGGTTTATACCAGAGAGCTTTTCCTGACTTAGAACCTTTGGGATGAGACTTAGAGTCTAATTTCTGGATAGGGATAGTCATAAACCCTTCATAAACTGAACTCATCTTTGGAGTTGAGTGATTCGGGGTCTTAGTTTTAGTTGATTTGGACTTTAAAGAACCAAAAATCGAATCTAAAAAGCTTTCTTTTTTTTAAGATTTCATTTAATTCACAAGAATATCTTATTATATTATTGCATAACTATCTTAGTTTATAAGATATTACAAGCTTATGAAATCTGATCATTTAATTATTGAAATTATATTTTACAATCCCAAAACAGCAATAAACTAATATCGAAATGTGGAGTTAATTTTATAATCAATGAGTAAATGAATTGAAATACAGATTTATTCCAGTCAGATACTACGAAAATTATTTTATTATGATTTTTAGAGGATTCATTCAGAATTATCTTTATCGGTCAGTCAATAAAACTAAAAAAAAATTTGGTAGGATAGTTTAGCATATCTTTGTCGTCAAATTAATCAGTTTTAAAATATTTCTTCTTAATAACAAATTTTGAAAATATTAAATGACTCTTTTATTTTTAAAACAAATCAATTAAGTCTACATAAATTTTCTATGCTGTCTTTGAAGATAATGCATAAAATATCGCAATCAAATTAATATTTCATCTTTAAATAATGATTAAAATTTAATAAAAAATATATTGCAAAATCATATTGCATAATCAACAAATGTTGCATAACATTTCATTTTTTAGAACGGAGATAACCATTAAAAATGTATGCATGTAAAACAAATAGATATGATGCAATATAAATTAACAATAAATCTAAATTAAGGATTTAATTTAAAATCAGAACATTATATAAATAGATTTAAAGAGATGGGAAATTATTAATGTTGCTAAAGAGTTGAAATTCCCAACTTTTAGAATCTATAGTCTGGGAATAAGCACCATCACATCATGCTCAATACAGAGGAACGTGAGCATATCGATAAAGATATAGATAACATAAATCTATCCTCCTATATTGATCAAGACGAAGAATTTATGTTTTAAAAATCTGCCTCTAAAATTACTAAACCACAAATCTAAATTCCTTATGTGTCTCCAAAGATTAGGCGTCATCTAATCAACTATAGTAATCAATCTTTGAGAATTAAGTATTTCTAAGAGCGCCTGCCACCTGCTCCAACTCTCATATCAATCGGAAAATAGATATATGAGGGGTAAATTGACAAAGTATACAATTCTAATTTTAGTAAACTAATAAGCCTTAAGGCTTCGGTAAAATATACAATTCTGATGGTTCTCTATTAATTGGATAATTTCACAAGGGAAAAGCTCAGGGTTTTGGTATATATTTAATACCAAATGGATCCTATTATTCAGGTTCTTTTCATGCAAACTATGCAGAAGGGCATGGTCAATTTTGGTCAGAGAATTTGGAATATTAGGGTGCCTTCAAGAAAAATCTTTTCCATGGAAAGGGATTTTAAAAAAGCAAATAGCATGAGTTTTCTGGAGAGTATTATGAAGGAAATAAGACACAAGGAGTCTACAAATGGTTCAAATAAAACAACACCTATATATACACAGGCCATTTCAATTTTACTAATTAGTTCCACGGCAACGGTAAGAATAATATAACTTAGGAATTCTTGATGAGCCAACAGGAACTTATTCGGGATATTTTAACAACGGTCAGAAACATGGAAAAGGAATATATAAATATAAAAATGGGCTGAGATACGAAGGTATGTATAAGAACGGACTCAAAAGTGGCTTCGGGACGATCTATAACGTTGGGAACACCATTGCATACGAGGGATAATTTGAAAATGATATACCGCATGGTAAAGGCAATATCATTGATCCAAAGGAAGGCAAAGTTTAAGTAAAGTGGATATAAGGTATTGATTCTATTTTATTGTGAATGTTATGAACCAATTTTATAAGAATTAAAAATGAATACGTAAAACTCGAAGGATATATTGAAGACGAATCGCAACTGTTTTTAACAATATTATGAAAAAACTATTCATCTCTCGATAAATAGAAATATATGCCATCAGTGTTATTAAAGGAATACAATGTGTCCTTGCTGTTTTTTCACAAAAGAATGAATGAGTAATGATGTGATTTGCTTTTTAAAATATATTTATTGATATAAAGCAAATAGAATATTAGTATAGAAATGGGGTGTGGAGAAATATTTGGAACACAGTCTTATATAGTACCAATTGAGCCTGAACGAAATCGGATGAAAAATATCTACTATCATCGCAAATCAATAGTCTTGGTCGATAAGATTACATAGCAAGTGGTAATCATTGAGGAGAGGTTAGATGACAAACTTCTCAGCTTTGCAGTCTAAACACTTTCACAACATCCGTTTTTCTCAACACTTAAAAAGAAGGAGCTTAAGGTGATATGCAAACAGATGGTGTATGCTCGGATTGAAGCCAATCATTATGTTTTTAAGCAGGGTGATATAGGCAACTGCTTTTTTTTGATATATAAAGGATCAGTCGACGTGGAAATAGGAGAACAATATATAAGAACCCTTAATCCACGTTAATCATTCGGCTAATTGGCCCTGCTGTTCCAATGCGCTAGAACGGCTTCAATCCGATGCAAAGAGATGAGTTGCTAGTGTTTAATAATGAAGCCAGTTCTGTATAAATAAACCTTGCAAAAAATGAAAATATAGGAATACTCTCAAAATGTCTAGACCATATAGCGAGTTCCTTTATTTTCGTTATTAACCAACAAGCAGAAATATGCCCTGTCTCGTACAATAAAAATAGTGGTATTCAAGAATGGAGAAATCATATTTAGAAAGGGAGATGATGCACAGACTATCTATATCATTGCAGAAGGTACTGTCAAGATACAAATAACAAATAAGAAGGATATCATTTTGAATGCAGGTGAAATATTTGGAGAGGCTTCGCTTCAAGCAAATGCTAAGCGATCTGGTACGGCCATGGCTGCGAGTGATATCATCTGCTCAATGATTAGTCATAAGGACATAGAAGACTCGCTCGGTTCCTCCATAAATAATTTAATCTTTTACAATATTAAGAAATGGGCCTTAATGCGTTCTCCAATTTTCAAAAATTACTCAGCAGTGGATATTAACAAAGTAATCACTGAATTTAATGAATTTTTAGTTATGGATGGAGCAATTATAGATTCCAAAGTTTATGATGGTTTTGTGATCTGTTTAGAGGGGACAATTAATCGCAAACCTGAGGGACGATTGTTCAACTAATAAGTTTATAAAGATAGATCTTGCAAGTTTGAAAAACTGGTGAAAAATAAGGATGGTCAATGCAGCTTTCTCTCCTTCGAGAGGGCTCAAAATATCATTTAAGAGATCGATAAAAAAAATAAAAGGAAGAGACTTTAATAACCCCATAAATAATCCAAAAATACATTCAATCTTTCTGATTTCATATTTATTAAAAAAATTGGAGAAGGGCAATTTGGAGAAGTCTTTCTTGTAAAAAATGTTCAGTTTGGGAACAACCTCTATGCTCTCAAGTGTATATCAAAAGAAACTATTAGACGTGAGTAAATATAATAGAGTATCGTCCAATAACGTAAGATTATGGAGAAGACCATTTTTCCGTATATTGTGGGGCACATAAAATCATTCCATAATCAAAAGCATATATTTCTGCTGATGGAGTATATTCACGGGAAAGACTTGTTTGAAACTATCCGCTAGCTCAAGAGTATGTCTCTTGATATGGTCAAGTATTATTTCGCTTGTCTGATGGTCTCCATCGAATATCTCCATAGCAGCAACTTCATCTATCGAGATTTAAAACCTTAAAATTCTGTCATTGACTATAGAGGCAAGTGCTATCTTATCGACTTAGGAACAGCGAAGGAGCTTACAGCTGAAAAATTCTACAAGACCTTTACTATTATCGGAACCCCTCACTATATGGCTCCTGAAATGTTCTAAGGAAAAGGGTATTCATTTTAAATTGATTTATGGTCATTGGGCTGCCTACTTTATGAATTTCTTTGCTATAGATTACCTTTTGGATAAAATCTAAACGATCCTTATGCCATATACACTGCTATAAAGAAGGGTAGTCTTACTTTTCCAAAATTTATAAAGGATTCGCATGCAATAAAATTAATGACTAATCTTTTGGCTAAGAATCCCAAGGAAAGGGCAAATTGCACCTTTTAAAAAATTAAAAAAAGTAGTTTTTACCGCGAGTTTGATTGGAATGCCCTTATAAAAGAAGAGATGGCTGGTCCATATATTCCAAAATAATTTCGAAGTAACTCTTTGCCATCCTTCGATAATTTATAAAAACAGAATTTTCTGTAGTATTTCTATAAGAATGATAAAAATTGCTAAATATAAGAGTGGACGGGTAGCTTCTGAACATCATCATTTAAATTTATGTTATTTTTCTATTTGTTGATTGCAACTCAATAAGTTACAAATAATGATTAATTTTAAATTAATTTAAAAATGTAGATAATAAACCAAATTGGACATGTTCAATATTGGGGGATGTCTCCAGCAACCAATCTTCTCAAATTCAACCAACAAGACTCATTATTATAGCAGCCGTATCGAATATTAATGAGTGGGTGTTCAGACATCCGTCATATTCTTAAAACCATTTGTGATATCAATCTCCAGCAACTATCCGACGGTATTAAAAGATACAGTACTATCGAAATATATTTTCACTAAACTAACAAATAATTACTGTGCAGATGCTTGCTATTTCTACATATTATCCATGAAGTAAATCTCAGTTTTGAGGAAAGAATATAAATCTTTTTGGATTTGTACGGCAATGCTTTAATTAAAGAGAGGAATGCCAGATACTTGCACAATCTAAGAGAAGACCTGCTTAATCTCATTCATGCTGAAAAAAATGTCGTCACCCCTTTGAAAAAATTTGTAAATTTAAAATTACTTCGCTTTGAGGAAAGAGATGAGCTCAGTTAAATCATTCAATCATGGTCAAGTTATTTTGTATCTATTTAGACAAAATTCCTTTCTAAATGTAGAAGCTGAGAGATCAAAGACTTCGATATTTGTTTAAGGAAAGATATGATTATAGATCAAATCTTATAGACTGGGATTTTAATATGCTGTTGACAGAATGTGCGCCTATAGTTCACTACTACCACTATAAAGAGTGGAGACTTACTGGTTTGGCCTATTAGCAAAGATTCAGCAAATATACAGAGCCTAATAGAACCCTTTCTAGTTATGCTAACGGAAGAAAAAAATAGGAACGGACTAGTTGCTTGGTCCGAGGATTTTGGGGAGATATAATAATGTCACCTTACATTGCTCTTGGAATCAAATGTGACTCTAAGCAGTCCGAGCTCCTCTTCAAAAAAGCAAACTATAAGTATATTGGCAACTCTGTTTAACTCACAGAATATAATATGAACTATTGGCTCACAATGCTCTAAAAGCAACAAGAATATGCCAAAATATTTAGAGATTATTATAGAGCTGACGAGGATACGAAAAAACAATTGTAGAAAAAAAACTAAATTAAAAAAAAAAAGAAGGACGTCAAAGAGATCAAGGAAGTTGATGAGTAAGAAATTATTTAAGAAAAAGGCGAAGATCTTTAGGAGGGAGAAAATAATATAAAAAAAGAGTAGACTCAGTAATTATAAAAAGCTAAGCATAAAGAGGACCTTGATTCTGATGAGGAAGAGCAAAAGAAAAAAATAGATGTCATAAACTCAAAATAAATTAACTACGAGAAATAGGAAAAATCAGTTCTTAAAGGTTTTACGGATTATAATCTTAGTGTGCATCTTCTAGCTATGAACTCAGAAAAATTAATTCAACCAAAATTTCAGTAATTTTTTGATTTGACTGTTTTAGGTTTCATCCATTCTGCTTATCTTGGCAAGGGAGTGCAAAGTATCATTAAAAAAGGAGGAATTATTTTGGTATAAAAGGCTAACTACCTTATTCCGAAGAAAAAAGAAGAAAGAAAATAGTTAAATGACAAAATGAAAGGTTTGATTGAAAAATAAAACATTTTTAAAGAGATTGTCGAGGATCAAGACTTCTATGCTTACAAAAAAATATGATCTAAAATTGCTTATATTTTTAAGAATTAAATAAAATGTTCAGTTTATTATTTGAGGATCATCCTTGTTCAGTTATAATTAAACTGGTGTTTGCTGAAGTGAGTTTGGCTACGTTATAATATGCTTTAAAAATACTCTATTAATTGTACAATTTTCAAAATAGAAACAATGAGTCGAAATCAAATAGACTTATTTACTAATTCTTTCTGTCCATAGAATGAACAAATGTAATTAAGATGTATATTCTCGGTTAAATATATTTCCTTTAGATTTATCAAAATTAATGAAATCATCACTCATTCATTTCTGATAATCAAAACTATGATATTTTGATTAATCTTTCGTTGTATTGATCTGATTTTTTCGACTTAATTCTACATTTTCAAAAAGCTGCGTAACTGATATTTTTTTCTTGCGATAGTCTCGACTTTAAGCTAATTTTGAAGTATTCGGATAGCGAATAATTATTTCAGAGGCTGGGTATCTTGGAATTGGTTTAAAAGGTTGTTAAATTCTGATGAGTATACCTTACTCTTCTATATTTTCTTTATAAATTCTTGATATGGGGCTATTCTTTGGTAATGGATGACTCTCTCTTTCATCTGCTTCAATACCAATATTGTTTTTGTTTGATCGATTGGAGGAAGAAAGTTTTGATTTCATCTTCAGATTTTGTGGAGAAAGACTGATATAGTTGGGTCTATTTAATTTGGTGGTGCCTGGTGATCTTTGATTGCTAATTTATTCTGTTTGAATCAATTATCTCGGCTCACTGACTTGCATTTAATACGATTTAAAAAATATTATCAGTTATTTTCTAATAGTACATAATTCAATAGTTAAAGTTATTTATAAAATACTCAAATAATAAGAATGTTTGAATTAATTATATTTCTAAAGTCTATAAAATGCCCATTGCTTCGGTAAAATTAATATCCATTAATCAATTACGTCAAAAGCACCCTACCCGATGACACTAAAACAATGATGATATATTCAAAGGAGATGGTCTGCCTCATATCCATTTGACTCTATTTCATGATCTGATAAATTCTATCCTAGTATATAAAAGTATCACATCCTATATTTACAATTATAGGTTTATATTTCAGATTTTATCATTTTTGTTCATTCTTATCTCAATTGTTAAAGATAAAAAACTTATCAACAATCATATTGTTATTTACAAATTATTGGAGTTGAGCTCCTTTTTCCCACCAGCCATTGTTGAAATAATCTTAACCACCGTAATAAAATTCTAGACATCCTCTTAAAGAACCCTATAGCTACAAGTCTTTATTTATTTATTAGATTAATGAGAGATTAGACATTTTTCCCTAAAATTTTTTCTAAATTTGGTAAATACCTTTTTGGCCGTACTATAACTGGTTTTGACCAATTAGGCAGCCTAAAGATATAAATATAAGAATACCTTCTTGATGGTAAAATTTCGAACAGTAATGGCTGAAATTAATATCTGTTTCTATGATTCTGAAATTTTGCGAAAAGGATGATATTTCAGTTCTTTATGGTCAATTTAAGTCTTCAAACTAGCAAAACTGGTGTTTTTTGGAAGTTTCTGATGTTGCACACTGTGGAAGGCCTCTTAAACTTTCATCATGTTTGTTGATATTTTTGAAATGGTATTATTATATGATCAGAAAAACTATATATATTGACGAAGCTATGATGTCATATATTTTAATTTTGTTGAGAATAGTACTGTTCGGTAAAAATTATATAGAAAACGAATGATGTAGCAGAAAGTCTCAATAACAATGACCATATTAATTTACCTTCAACAAGTAAATTCTTTTGAAATTGAGTCAAAAACAATTAATTTAAAGTCAACACCAAAATATTGATTAGGAGAACATTTGGATTATTGAAAATGGCATGGTAACATCAGCCAATATTACGGCTAATTGTTATGTTTGCTTCTTGCAGATAGACTTTTATTGTAATAACATTTTTATAATTCCAATGGTTAATGAACTATCTAACACCATGGACAATAAAATTTACATTATTATCTTTAAAAGATTTCTACCGAAAGGATGCCTGATTATTATTACTTGTGAAAAATATGTTTCATTCTGTTTAAAATGTATCTTTGATTGTGGCATAAAATAAATCTGACTAATTTGGCGGTATTGCCTATTTAA
>Ga0302185_10000334_pt1 | contig 37538 bp, 39 predicted proteins | sample II_Bog_E1_1_FD_200231 | JGI IMG/M metagenome (GOLD analysis project Ga0302185, IMG submission 200231) | Peat permafrost microbial communities from Stordalen Mire near Abisko, Sweden - II_Bog_E1_2 | ecosystem: Environmental > Terrestrial > Soil > Wetlands > Peat | place: Sweden: Abisko... | reverse complement strand
CCCCAACCCCAACCCCAACCCCAACCCCAACCCCAACCCCAACCCCAACCCCGAATCAATTACCCTATTCAATGACTCATTAATATGCATTCTTCTAATGATTTAAATTTTTATACATGTAAATAGCCTACCTTCCGCCGATATTAATATTCTACTGAGTTAAACAAAGAATTTGAATATTTATATTATTAACACTAAAATTATTTATGAATTGCGTCATCTGCCTCTCAGAGGTACAAAACCCAGAGACTCTTTCATGTTGTTCCAACACTTACTGTTTTTAGTGCATCAGCACCTGGATTCAAATCAGAAATTGTTGTCCCACCTGCATCAAAACTATCGGTGACTAATCCAAAAATTCTTTAATCAACCATGGAAGTTAATAATTCGACAATGGTTGTTTAATACTCTAGAATGAAATGCGTGACATCATGCACCGAGTCGAATATCTACAAATTCTAATTAAAGCCAAGAGATAATCATCCAACAACTACAAAGCTCGATTCCCAAAAGCACACCTCATCTACATTGAGAGTGAAATGCAGAAGATATTAATCAACATAGATATCGCTTCTATGGCAATCAGTGAAAACGATAGAGTCACTGCCAGCACTTCTATACAGGTTATAACCGAACTCATTTTAACTGTTGAGGCCATTCTGTAAGGATAATCCACCATTGATCACGAATACTATAGTTCTGATGACGATTATGGGGAGTATGACTACGAAGAGGAAGAGATGAGGAGGGAAATCAGATAAAACCAGCAAAAGAGAGCTCCTACCCGCAATAACAAAAGGAAAGTTTGAGCTGATCTGATGTTTTATATAAACTTCATCGACAAATTGAAAACATTCCAACTTACATAAATATATATCTCTTTAATTAGGAGAATGAAAGATATATATTTTTGATTCTATTGTTTCATATATTTTTCCCACCAAAATGTAGATTTAATACGTAGACGTAAAACCAAACATGCTCATCATTCAGGAGAGTAAAGATATGAACACATCGCGCATTATTAGGGCGAGCACTCTCATGGAAACTGTGGAAAGTAATGTTTGGATAAAGTAGATATGGTTAAATTTTACATTGAGCTCAAGATAGCAGAAGATCAGTCTCGCTAAAATCTGATCTTTGATCTTCAAGATGCTATCACTTACTTTGAGAGTACGTTCGATTTGCGGTACCTGGAGAAGGAGTTGAGTGAAATGAATAAGGAAAATAATTCATTCAAAATGTCTGTGTGCAAGATGAAGGTCTATAGCAAAAAGGACCTGCTAGATAATTTAGTGGATTATATGAATTAAAAGTCGAGGGATGCGAATAAGTCAAGCGAATAAAATCGTGCCATGTCCTGATTGATCAATATTATATAAGCAATATCAGAGTAATTTGTCGATCTAACAGCACAGTCAATGGGAATGAAGACCTAATGTATTAAATCATAATTCTCTGGTGAAATTATCATAGTTATTTTAGAATGATGCAGACTCCAACTATAAGGTCAAATATGTTCAGATGAGATATATTATGGTGGAAGGGACACATGATATTGGAATACAATTTTTATGCTGTTAATATATGCTGATATAATATCAAAGTAGATTGCTGATAAAATATATAATCAGTTTATAATCAGCATTAGCATGGGGTATAACTCGTATTGCTACTCACAAAACTGCTTCTACAATTGCTGTATGGTAACTGGGTGGTGTCCCACTTATTCATATCAATGCTACTATTACTACTACAATTCAACAACAACAACGACTTCTGGTGGTACGATTGCTGGAGCTGTGGTTGGCGCAGTTATTGGAGTGATTATCATCCTTGCTATCGCTTGCTACTGCTATCGAAAAAGACAGCAGCAAGCTTTGCAGGAGCAGATGATGATGCAGAATGCCAACAGAAACATTTCCTAAGCTGGAACCACCATTATCCTTCCTGGAGCCCCAATACAGCAAAATTATTCACAACCGATGCAACCTTCAACCTTCGGTCAGCCAATGCCTCAGCAACCCTATGGTCAGTCTTTCGGTCAACCTTACAATCAGCAGCCTTACGGGCAACCTTATGGCCAAAATATGGTTCAGCCTCAAAATCCATTGATTTTGAATATGTGATGACTAATCCATTTATCTATTTATGTAAGATCATCCAATATCCTAATGAAATTTATTGCTTATCATTATAAATTTATACATCAACAAGTCATCAATCAATATTTTTTTAGTTAAGGAGGCCAATTTCTCTTTTTTCGAAGACTAATGACTCAATTGAATCCCATTCATTAAATATTGAATTCTCTTATAAAATCGAATATCCGAGACGATAGTCTTTGACTATTTATCTTAATTTTTAGATGAAGAATACAAATTAACAAATTTAAGTGGAAAACCTTCAATTTGAATAGATGATGACGGATAAATCAAATTTAACTCTAATCCTATATAATTTACATTATTAATTTGGCTCATCATAGTTTGCTGATAAAATATACAATAATTTTATAATCAGCATGGGCTATAATTCTTATTGCTTCGTTCGGGCAAAATGGTTCTGGTCAACCTTACGAACAACCTTACGGACAACCTTATGGACAACCTTATAGTTAAAATACTCCCCAACCTCAAAATCCATTGATCGTGAATGTGTGATGATTAATCCATTTATCTATTAATTTAAGATCATCTTTTACATCTCATCTTGTATTTTTTTTAATTTATTGCTAATCATTATAAATTTATACATCAGCAAGTTATCAGTCAGTCTTTTTGGTGAGTTCCGCCAGTTTCTTCTTTTTGGAAGATTTTTGACTCAAACGAACACCCATCAGAGCCATCATTATGCCGGCTCCACACAAAGTCATCTCTTGCTTATAAACGCAAAGTCCTTCAGTCGCTGAGCTGGGGCAGGCTACAACGGCATAGAAGACTAGGATCATTGCGATGAAGGACATCACTTGCATCCACTTGTTTTTAGCGGTCCTAAATGATGGCAACCTTACATAAAAAGCGTATTTCTTTTGCCCTTGTAGGAAAATAGGTAAATAGTTCTGTCATATCCCTCTTTCATGCCTGATATTCTGACTTTTAGCGCATTTTCTATTTATTTTTCATGAGTGATATAAAGCTCGTCTGTATCTTATAAAATAGCATGCCAATAGCTGTGCTCAGTGATTTTAGAGAGGAAATGTTTCGAATAGGTTACCAAATTCTACATCAACCTAAATTTACTGTATCAAAATCGATGTCCGAGTAGAAATACGTTCCGTAGAACTGCTCCAAAAATTGTAAATACTTAGTATTTGTATTTTCTGGAGTCGTGCTCTTCTCCAAAACTTATAATTTCATGTTGTTGACTAAGTTATGGCAGTCTTACGTTTCTTTTCGATTAGCGAAGGAAATTTAATCATTGAGGGGTATTCAATGTACTTCGGTTTCCACACAATTAGTATGTGGTTTTTTACTTGGAGAATAGCCGCAGAACTAATTTGGTACTGTACAAAATAGGCTGGATTACTGCCGATGGCCCACATAAATTAGCTGGGCGACACTTATTATATTTCACGGACTGAGTCAATCAGAATGTACTTATTTTATCTCGGGGCTCGTCCCAATTCACGAATTCAAGATGCTTGAACAGAGATTTGAGGATGGAGTTCGAAAAGGTGTTTTTGAGAACTTGAATCTTCGACATACCCAATCAACAATTTATAAATGGGAATTTTATTACTATAATCAACATAATACCATCATTTCTTTTTGCTTTTCTTTTTGCTTACGTCTTCCTTGGCAGATATAGCGCTCTTCACAATTGTAGGCTTTCCAAAGAATGACTATAATCTGGGCTGAGTGCCTTTGTTTGCCTTCAGCTTCTTGATTGCTCCTTCGATTCTGCTCTCTGCAAACCCTTTTTCCCCGCATAAAAATTTCCTCAGAGCTTCCTCATCAATATTTTTTTCCCACTTGAGCTAATACTAGTCCGTAACATGAGGATTCTTAAATAATTCTCTGGCTTCCTCAAAAGCAAAATCCTCCTACTTGGGAAGGATAAACTTAACTTTGCCTTCTTTCTCATTTTCACTCTTACAGAATTACAGGATGTTCTCAATTGTATGAAACTCTTTTATAAATTTGTAAGCTTTCACTGGCCCGATTCCTTCAATTTTAGAGGCATAATCGCATCCGCAGAGGATACACATGTCAACAAACTCTTGTTCAGTCAATGCTAAATCCTATAATACTTTTTCTCTTGTGATCTCTATCAAAGGTTATTTTTTGTTATTTACGTCCCTTACCATGATTTGAGCGCCAAATACTAAACAATCAGTATCTTCGGTACAGACAGCGTCAATTTTACCCTTTTTACTCATATAGCTGCACTGAGCCTCTGCTTCTCCTGGAGCCTGTACAACAGGAATACCCATCAACCGTAGCATGTGCATCACATCTTCTCTCTCTTTTTTGGTAATATACGTGGTTCTCTGCTGTTGTTTAAGTGCTTCAGCTAAATTACCAATTTATTCGGCCTCCTCCTTCTTTTCCGTCGCTTACTCTTTTACTTTTCTTCGTCTGAGTAATTCTCCATTCTTCTTGGTGGGTGCTTTTCCATCAAAAACCCAAACTGGTTTGATTCCATTCTAAATAAGCAAAAGAGTTCGATTGAACAATCCCAACAAATGTCCTGTTTTATTTCCTTCTGAATCCGTGAGACTGGTAAGGAAGCTTGAATCTGAGGAGATTCCTTGGGTGGAAACAAGAAACTGATACATCGACATCGAAGCATCCAAGCCCAGTATCATGTTTGAAAAATACTGGATATCTCTTTTTTTAATGGAGTCAGGAGAATTGGCCCTGAGCAGGTCCATCAGCTTGTGGATTCCCATGTTAACTTTCCGATGATAATAATCAAATAGCGCACTAAGTTAACCATTAAATAAATTTACCTGCTTTTAAAAACCGATGATCATTTTTGGCAGTGGTTCATCGACCTAATTTTATCGTTATTTGGTGAGTTCCGATATAGATGTGTAATAAATATAAAATCATTTCCAGAAGGGAGAGCCTATCTTATTGATGGAGGTCAAACTAATGTTGTTTTTTGTTTTAACTGGACTTTTGAGATATATTAATTTGGTTGTGTTCTTCACTTCCCTAGCTTTGCTCTTTATCATCAAATCAGCACTGGTTATTCGTGAAGGACTTGTGGAAGGCTCATTTTACCACTATATTTATTTGTAGGATCTAATGTTGAGATCATTGACATTTTCATTGCAGAACCTCTTGGATGATAAATAGTCAATGGCTTGGTTTATTTCTCCAAGTTAAAAAAGAAGGTTATTGGTTTCTATGGGCTGTTGAGATATTTAAATGATTCTATTATTGAGTTTGGTGATTGTTAAAGTGGCTTCCTTTTTGTCCTTTTGCCTGCTAATTATTATTTATTGAAATAGTTGTATTTTGTTTTCAACTTGGTTGATGATCTTAGACTGCTCTGCAATTCTTAGCTGCAATTTTAAAACTTCACTTTTTTCGGCTATCATTTTTTATTGTATTTGTTAATATTCTAATTATTTACTTTGTTAGTCCTCACTTGCAGCTTTAATTAATTAAATAAGTGATTGGGCCTCTTTCAATAAGCCGACATATTTGCTGATAGGCTGGGAAAGGATTTATTTGAATTCTTTAATGTTGTCTTCGTCAAGTCTATTAAATAAAAACCATTTAAACTATTAGGCTAAACCCTTTACACTTATTTATAATTCGGCTCCATATTTTAAATATTTTTCTTCCTCATATTAGCTTTGACCTTTTAAGAATGTAACGATAGCCTCTCTCAGCGAAAAAACAGACTAAAGTCTCTTTAGGTCATAGCTCACCTCAATTTAAATCATTTTTAATCGAATGGAATCTAATTACCTCGGCTGATGCTTAAAAAACTGAATAAGCTATTTGCCAATAGATTAAAGACGATACTGCATATGCTAAAGATGAATAACCAATTACAGCTTTTCCTCATTTGCTACTCTCAATCTTTGATTGAGCTTTTAGATATTATATCCTACAGTATTTAAATCCAGTTGGATTGTTGTTGTTATATGCCGATTTACTTCGATTTATTATTTAATTATATTAATCAATCTGCTCCTCGATTAGATTTATTCAACCCGATGACGAATCTCTACCTTTCTGAATTAGTCAATAGCAACCTTTCCTCAAGAGTAGATATTTCTTTTAGAACTCTAGTGCTGCATCCGTTGCTGATTTAACTTTTGGACAGCCTACTCGACACCATCAAATTATTGTTAAACATATTATTATAAACTAATAACTCTAACTATTATCACTCAACTTAACTTATAATCGATTCTATTCTTACCTTCCTTTTGCTTCTATATATGGATTCGCTATAGGCCTTGTCTTTTTGTAATCGCAGATTTGAAAGTTAGAATTTAACTGTCCTTCAGCACTGAATCTCGAAAACGAAAATTAATATCTTTGGGGAGGTAGAGGGTTAACTTTCGATTATGCTGTTTAGAATTTTGGTAGGCGAGTCGGAAACTGATAAAACCCCATCCACTTATTTAAAGATCTTTGGCTTGGCCTTCGATGAAGGTTAAATCAAATTCGTATTTGGTCATTTTTAACTCATTGAGTTCAGGCAATCCTTTCCAAAAATCTTTGTAGTTCAGCATAAACCATCGGTTATCAGAAGCACACGCTCCACCCAAGCCGAAAAGGATAATCTTGACATCTCTGATTTAAACTTTACCTCCAAAGAAGAAGGCCTGATGCATCATTATAGGAGGAGAAAACATTTTATTCCACGCCAAAAGTGCTTTGAGATTTGGTTTCGAAATCAGGTTGTACATATTCTTTTATGAGTACAAACCAGGCATATCGTACATGATATTTTTCTTATAGCGATTTTCGGTGATATACAGTGTGGTTCCTGGCACTTTGGAAGTGGGTTTATTCATCTTGGTGAGCTCATTCAGCAAAGTTGTCTTACCAGTGTTGGGAAATCCTATAAGTTGTATCCTTTTAATCAAACTTTTTTCAATATACTGCTATAGATTTTTGATTCCTGTCTTGCTCACACTGCTGACCATAAAACATTTAATTAGATTGATTCTTTTGAGAAGCTACTACCGCTGAAGCTTCTCCTTATCAGAAATGAATTCCATCATCATATGCTTTACTTATTGAAGGATAAGATGCTTGTTGAGGTATTTGTCGTTAACGATATCTAACTTGTTGATAACAATCGCAAATTAGACTCGTTAATCCATGAGCTTTTCGAAAACATACTTTTGAAAGCTGCCTGAGATATCGAGTACATCAACTAAATAGAAGTATATTGTTGGAATATCTTTGTGCTTGCTAAAGACCTTATTGAGGACCACTTACTGATTGTTCAAGGGTAATTATTCTGGAAGATCATATTATTCAGGCAGTTTATTATGATACTTGAGACTATAGCAGCGATAGCAGAATACTTATTGTTTCAGTTTCTTTGTCCTGCGAATCGTTTGCTCACTTTATTCGTGCTCATCGATTTTTTATTGCAATCTGACCAACACTTCAACATTGTCCAAGTTATCAAGTTTTTTAGATTAATTGTTGAATATTTTCACGTTTAACTCCTTCTCCACTTCATGAATGATTTACAATGTCTTACTGTCACTATTTTGGGCTCTGGCTCCATAGGAGGATTCGATGAGTTTAATATTATGACTGACTGCTTCATCAAGCACCTCTTTTCGAATAAAACCATATTTTTGTTTGTCGTCGCTCTGCAGCAAACTGTTGCATCCATCGCATCTGTGTTTCTTATAATATTTGTCGATGACTGTTTAATTTAATTTCGCACTCTTGATGCCTTTCAGCTCTTTCTCTTTGATCTTTTAATAGAGTTCAAGCTTTTTAACTCCCTGCTGATTGATTCGAGATACAGCAAAAGTGATTCTGAAGCCCTGAGAGAACGGCTTGAATACAATACTAAAATACTTTATCATTATATTTGAGGTGATGACAAGTAGGTTTCTCTATATTATAACAGATTAACATAAATAGTTTTGCAATTTATCTAAATTTAAATAAATTGAATAAGTTGGTGGTACTTTTCTCAATCAATTTTTCTGCCTTGCATCATTATTTTTTAAATTTATTGAAGAATAAAACCAACTAATCTTTTCACATGATAACTTTGTACTTTCGATTATCGATTAAAAATATTAATTATTAATTATTTTATCAGAGTCCTCATATATTAGTTTAAATATTTCCCGATAAAGTAAATAAAATTTAAATTTTTATGATGGGAGTTGCCGTCAAAATATACCGCCAATATCAATGAAATAAGGGCAGTGCAGAAATAGTCACAATCAGCGTTTAAGGACACAGATAAAGATAAGTTGAAATCTTAAATTTATATTCCTTTGAAGGTTGTGATAATATCAAATGGAGGAATAGGTTTATTATTTTTAATAGAATAATTATTAATTCCCCACATTTGGTGATTTGATCCTTCGGAGTCGAATAGGCAGCATCCTAATTATATTTTTATTTAATTAAACTCTCAAATTCTGTCAGAAAATATAATTAAATAAATTATAGAACTTGACATGGAAAACCTTATTTTGTTGCCCAAAAAGCATTACCAATAAATCAATCAAAGTAAAAACTTATAATATCGATGTCATCGTAACAAAAGGATAGTTATCGAAGCCAATATTTTAGAAATCATTTCAATTGAAGAGAACAATTAGCACGCACTCGAATACGAAGAAGTGGAATCATTTAAATAGAAAGCAAAGCCAAACCAAGAGGAGGGTGATGATATTTTTACATTTCCCCAGGAAATCTACAATTATAAGGAATTCTAAGAAGTTGATATTGAAAGCCTTTGCTCTCAACTACAAATGTCTCCAACCAGAGATCAAGAGTCATCCCTTTGGACGTAGTACTGAATTACGGCCTGCTTCATTATTCTACTAACTCACCAACCACTTGATCATTTATATTTATTACCTCTCTCACCTTTCTTTCTGATTATTCTTATTACCCCTTAAATTGATCGAATAATCAAAAGCCGCTGGGACGGTTATTCTAATCCATAAGTTTCCGAATATCCCCTGCCGGTCTGTAGAGTTGAAATACGATGATGATTTCAATTTTAAAAAGAGAATTCTTCAAATCAACTTTTCTTTCATACAGAACATTATAAAACATTTAAGTTGCCCCAAATTAAAATTTCCCCATTTTAATATTGCTGCCCATGAATTGATGTCCGCAATATAATTAAACCATTATTAATATCAGAACGCTTGTTTTTTCAAAATAAAAATGTTCATTGTTTATGGAGTTATCGAAAATATTGCCAAAGGCAAAAGTCCTATAATATTTATGCTACTCTTGCTTAAAGTAAATAAAAACTTCATCGTCAAAAATGATAAAAAATGATGGTAGTAATTGGTATATTTATCTTGAAAAACATTTCAACTATTTCTATTTTTGAGAGTTGAAATATAAATTATGAATAGAGTAATACCATCAATTTATTATTATGTTTTGTGACTCCTCCTAATTTTGTTGTCCTTTTAAATGCTATGAATTCCACGAAATTCTATGAATTTCTATAATGCATTCACGTAATTACATTTTATCAGTTATTATATAGTATTCAAGTCAATTTATTAATGCACTATCAAACATTATCAACATCCTCTTTTCGACCAATAAAGCAAACTTAGTTTTATATTCATATTAAATTATTAAATAATGACTCAATGGCTGAAGTAAGAGCTTGGTACTAAATGATCAAGAGCTACTTCTACATCAACAGCACCATCTCTATAATTTACAGTATAATAAAGCTGGAAATCAAGCATTTAGTAACAATTTGTTAACGTCGATCTGCTCAATTTTTCGTCTGATCGTCGATCGATCATAAGTACGGACGATTGACTATTTTTTATCGGATTTGCCTGTTATTGTAATGAATTTAACAGCCGCTTCGTTTTAATTTGATATTAACTCAACAGGGCAACTACCGCTCTGTTTCATCAATATCTTAGGCACATAGATCTTATCGTCCGATTCGGTGAAGTACGGATGCTTTAGAGCCTAGGCTGCTGATATTCTGAGCTCGGGCTGCTTCTGAAGCATTTTCCTGAGTAAATCAACTTCTAAATAAGGGTCAATTTACATTTTTGGTTCAATTTATCGAACTCAGGCCCAGTTAACACAATATCGCACTCCCTATTCATTGCTATGATTTCCTGTGCGTTTTTGCCCATAAACAAATGCTTGCTGAAGATGATGTAGTAGAAGATGCAGCCTGAACTGAAAACGTCGCTGATTGGATGTGACTTGGTAGTCATATCCTTGATATTTATGATTTAGGGAGCCACGTAGCCAGGAGTACCGCATCGAACAAATAAATAGTTCGGATCATCCGCTATAGTGGCTAGTCCGAAATCGATAATGATTGGCTCCTTGCTCAAGATGACGTTATCGGGCTTCAAATCCCGATGAATCACATTTTTCCTCGCCATCTCCGCCAGCCCCCGCAAGATGCCCTTCAATATGAATTTGCGTTCGCTGACCGTATATTTTGAAAGGTTATTGAATCTCCCACAAATAGGGTTTCCCTCTATATACTCCAATGCAAAATAAATTGAGTTCTACGATTCATAAACTCCTTCTAATTTCATGAGATTGGGATGGTTGAACAGTTTCGTTATTTTAATTTCGTTGATGAGTGCCTCCTTGCCGTTCTCTTGCGAGAACGTTGCCTCTTTCCCAAAGGCTTTAATTGCCACCTTTTTCTGGTCTTTTAAATTGACTCCAAGATATACAGTTGCAAAATTTCCTTTGCCGAGTCGTTTTTCAGCCTTGAAGAGATCGTGGAAGTTAAACTGATTCATAAGATTTTTGAGTTCCCCCTCCCACTTCTAAAGCTACCTAACGCTGTCACTATAAAACTATTGCGATTCATAATTGGGGCAGATGAATTTGATCCCAGTCGGCGTTCCGAATATCTTCTCCTCGGGTTGATACTTAGGGCGTAATATCTGAAAGATGGTATCGAAAGTGATCATGAATCCTTGTTTATTTTGTTTGTTGTCTGGAAGATGAAAAAAAACAGACTTCGGAGTCAGTACTAAAACGACTGGCGAAGTATGGTCTCCCTTGAGATAGAAGGTGGTGGTGAGGAGGGGGTTCGAATGCATGATTTCATTATCTTCCTAAAAAAGTTTACGCCTGTCTGACATGTTCATCGTATATATTATAGTCGCTTTACAACGGTCTCATTTAGATAGCTCGTAGTAGCATAAACACCAAAATTAATAGACTAGAAACCCCCAAACCTCGTCACTTCTAATCATGATGGAAAGTATGAGGTCATTTTCATACAAATTTGAAAATAATAATTTTATAACTCCGCAATGGAGGAAAACAAACCCGAGTTCGAGTATATTCACGAGTTAACTAAACCTAATCCGATTCAGAAAAAATCATTGGTTCCTCCTCGCTCTGTTTTGCCCCAACTCCCCCTTCCAGTATTTAAATATTCCGATGATGAAGTTGATCTAGCCAACGCTTTTGTTGCTGCTGATCAAAGATAGCAACATATCCTAAAGGAAACGAACTTATCAAAACTATTTTAAAACCCAGTATACGTTTCGAGTTTAAAACTTAATCCTCAAGCGAATAATCTCAAATTTGGATGCATCAGAGCCTTGTATTCGGAATCGGGGGTATATCTACCTCCATCAGCCCAACCTCCTCCAGAACAACGGCATATCATGTTTGAAAGTCGATTTTAAAGTGGCAACCTAGCCTATGTTCAAAGATCCGAGTAGTCAAATGAATATTATCTGCTGCTGCACAAGGATATAAACACCAGTCGCTGCACCCAATGGTTTTTCTTTCGCGTGCATAACTTCAACTTCAAAGGTAGGGTCAAATTCTATATAATCAATTTTATCAAAGACTATTCTTCGTTTTAAAGTGGCATGAAAATAGCCTTCTGCAGATCGAGTGGCGGATATGCTTGGAGTCGTGGCTGTGAAGACATTTCTTACGTAAAAAACAATATAAGAATCTGCCAATAGAAGTATTACTATACCTTGAGTTTTACTTATGTTTTCGAGAGAGAAGATGATATCACGTATTTCGCACATAGTCCGCCCTATACTTTCAGTATGCTTGATAGATTTCTTTTGAACATTTCCAATAATGTCAATTTGCGCTCGATTGTCAAGAGGAAAACTTTAACTGAATCTCCTGGTAAGAATTATGTTGATATGGTCACCATCACCAATTTCAAATCAAAAAAACAGAAGAAAATCATATTTATAACAGCCAGAGTTCATCCTGGAGAAACGCCCGCTTCCTTTGTCTGCGAGGGGATAATTAACTATCTAATTGGCAATTCTGAAGATGCTGCCAAATTAAGGGATTATTTCGTGTTTAAGATCGTTCCAATGCTCAATCCTGATGGCGTAATCAATGGTAACTATCGATGCAGCCTATCGGGATATGATCTCAATCGTATTTGGCACTGCGATAACAAAGACAGTAGTCCAGAGATATATTATACAAAGAGAGCAATTTTAGAGCAAGAAAAATGTTTTCTGTTCATTGATCTGCATGCTCACTCCAAAAAGAAAGGAGTGTTCATGTATGGATGCCAAAGCAGGGCAAGTCCCTATATATCTCGGCATATCCCCTATCTTTTCTGGAAGGAGATCCCCTCTTTCAATTATTATCAATGCAATTTCGGTATGAGGCTTGGGAGGGAAGGGACTTCACGCCTCGCCATTAACAGGCTACTCAATTTGCCTTATTGCTATACTATGTAACACTCATTTTGCAGTTCTATCAAAGAAAAATACCACTTTACGACCAAGCATTACAAACAAATTGGAGAGAATCTCTGCGGCACTCTCAGGAAATATTTTTGTAACCGTGATTAAATTGAGTAAATATAAGTCTTTAAGGATTTGTACCAAGATAAGGAGTTAATTAAAGTTGGAAGTTTAGAAGACGGAGATTCAAGTAAAGATAGTGAGCTTGATTCTCCCTCTGAATTTAAAGAATTACTGGAGACTCGACGGATTATCCGTCAGAAGCCCAACTCTACCTTTAAATCCAAGATGATTGATACTTCATCGAATCCATCGGCTACCAAGCTGGTTTCCAAAATACTTCCCAGAGAGTTATCTCCACGCAAACTCTGCCTGCCCCAAGATATGTTCCAGCCATTTCTCAGTAAAATTAATCAGACAACTGTAATTGCTAAAAAAATATCAGCAGTTCAATAAATACTCGAGATAAAATTACCAGAGCAAATCGAAATGAAGGGATAGGAGGTCTTTCTTAGCGGACGATTCTCTGAGTATGAAGAGTAGTCGGCCTCTCCCGATAAGATAGATCAACAGACACTAATGATGCGATCCACATCCAGGTATGAGTTCGAGTAAATGTAAAGTTTAAATAACCTCTTTTTGCCTTCGCTCACCAGTGCTAGCTATAAGCGCTATGCCAAGAAGAAAAACTACGCTAAGCAACTTATTCAAGTCGGGAAGAAGTATTTATCAGCTAATGGAGTGCTCAAAAACTAAATCAGAAGCGTCAGTCGGAAAAAAGCTAGCTTGAAATAGCAGGCTCTAAGTTATATATGATTTTTGAATTACTTTACTTCAATATTAAACTCATGAATTCTTTAAGGTTTTAGTATGGATTATTTTGAGATAATTTATAATTAGATTTGATTAAGAAGAGTCATGCCTATACACAGTCAAGAAATACTCTATGAGAATTCTGATTACTTGAGCTGGTAATATTTTATAGAGAATATTCTCAACAGCCCTGCCGCTGGCATAATCATAATCTGCATCATTATCCTATATCTGTATTGGCAATTCCAATCAACAAACCAAAAATTGCCAAAGACGATGAAAGAGGTATCCCAACAGGAGGCTCGACAAAGATTAAAGATAATAGTTCTTAATGCAATCCACGATAATATAAAGTCTGGATAAATATAAAGCGCCATTAGCCAAATCCAGGACTGGCAGCACAGTTTGGCCCAGAATAACGAAAAAAACACTGTTTTAAAAAGTAAGATTTAGGTTTTCAAATAGAAACACTATCTCTTTGGCAATCAGAAGAAAGAGTCAATAATATATGAGACAAGAGATGAGAGAGAACAAAAGATAAACTAAGAAAAGGAAAGGATTCGTAAGCAGCAGAAGGAAGAGGAAAAAGACAGATTAGATAAAGAAAGAAAGAAAATGTAGGAGAGGCAGAAGAAAATAGCAGAAGCTGAAAAAAAGAAACAAATTAGCAATCCCCCATAAGAAAACCAACTTGGTTCGAATCAAAGTATTCGATCTGATAAGCGAAAGCCCACCATCGAACAGTACCTCAAAGGAGATGTGGATTCTATTAAATAAAATTAAACAAAAAAGAATATTGATCCACCCCAATTTGAACTCGGCAGCACCGAAATCAAAAAGGAATCATTATTCTCAATACCTAATATTCCTAAAATTGGTAAAACTAATTCCATCAACATTAAATAAGAGAATAAACCTGCTATACAGAACTTAACTTTTAATCAGCCTAATGTTGATAATAAGACCATACCTACACCAACAACATTGGTCAACAATATCACTCCTCCTGCCTTTCAGATTCAACCCTCAAACAAGGAGCCTATAATTACTGGTCCTAAAAAAGATAATATAGTAGTATCTCCCCAAATAATTGGAGCGTCCATACCTTTTAATCCTCGGCCGATCGTTCCTGTTCAAGTTGCAAACGTTAAACTCGATTTCTCCTCTGAACAGTTTCTTGAAACCTTAACAAATTTCGGAGAGAAAGTTTGTCTAAGCGCAGAAATAACTACAACAATGAGCAATTTGGGCGGAGCCCGTTCAAGTTTAAACGATCTGTTAATCTTTTCAAAATCCTTTATTGACACAATAAACAAATAAGACGACAAGCAGGTGACTACCTTCGCCATAAAGATATATGATAGTATCGTCCACAAACTAATCAGCAATTCCAATCTAAAAGACGGACTGGAAAGAATGCCTCCCAAATCAAAAACAAACCAGGTCTAAAAGAATTCCATTAACTGTTACATACTCATTGTGAATATTTACCGCATGATGGGATATGAAAAGATATGGACCATCATCTTTGGCAAAACCCTTAAATTGTTGGAGTTTATATTCAAAAGGAAAGAAGATCTCGCTAGCTTTAAACACCTCGATTTAATAGCAAATAAGTATATAGAACTGAGGGGAGACCTTTCTGGCAAGTACTTAAGTAGAATTGACTATCTTTCGTATCTGTTGTTTGGGTTGACAGCTTTCGATCCCCTCATGATCTTTAGTCAAGTCGAGCAGAAGGAGCGAGATGTAAGAAAAAGTAGAGAGGAAATACAATCCTGGGGCAATAAGTGGAGTTATAAATAATTTTGGATTTTGAGCGATGCCTTTTTCAAAAATAAGCATGACAGTTATCTTAAACCCATTATATATATGAATCTACTCGCAGTCCTATACCCAAGAGTTTATGAATACAAGTGTAATCCTTCCAATTTTGAAAGATAGAATTAACTCTATAAGATTATCCTTGATTTGGGTAAGCAGTATTTCACTAGATATCGCACTATTAAGGAGATAGAGATCCTCAGCGAATAATTAGAAGGTAATCATGAGGGATATCACTACGAATATGATGGATAGGATTTCAAGCAGGGAATTAAAGTGCTGTAAAACCGTATAACAGTAGAAAAGGCCGGAGAATTCAGGCTAAATGCTCGTGAATTTGATGCTAAGGCTAACATATTTTACTATTTCAGTAAATAGAAATGATGATGATGATTTATTAATAAATTAAAATACAATCCGCTGTAAATTGAATGATAAAGCTAATTGAATTTCTAGCACAAGTTGAAATGACAATCTCAGTATAAAGTAAACAATGTCAGCTTTAATCAGTTTCCGTGTATACTCTATGCTCCTTTTCCCTATTTTTATACACTCTGCTTCCTTTCTATTGCTTTTTACTATTATTTTTATCTTTCTTCATCAGGTCGATTAAATTGCTCCCTATTTCTTATTTTTCATCCCTACTTTTATCAATTACGTCTTTATTTCTCTAATTTTTTATATTTTTTGCTTAGGTGCGCTCCTCCTCGATTTACTAGCGAAAAAGATCATTAATTTTACTTTCCAGCAAACGTAAATTCATTTTAACCTTTTAGATGAGTTTGTCAGTCGAAACAACTGATTTGTGAGATGACTTATCATCGACTGCTTCATGCAGTATCTCCGTATTTTTAAACATAGTTTCTTACTATTGATTGAAATATTTATTAAGATTGATATCGGTTGTCCCCTTTTTAACCTTGGCTCGGAGGGGAATACGATTTAGTTGTAGAGCTGACTACTTACCTTTCCGATCCGGAGACTTATAGTGAGATCGATTGGGACTTAAGATTAATTTTGAATTGGCAGTATTGGTTTTAAAAACATCAAATTTCATGATGATATTTCGAAATTGTTATAACCAGATTATATGAAGATAAGTATTTTGATCGACAAGCGAGACCCAATTTCAGTTTTGAGAAAAATGTCCTGCCTATTTGATCGAGGTCTCACTAATATTAAAATTGAAATTTAATTTCATCTCTTGACATTGTATAAATTAATAATGATCTTTGCTCCACTTCTCTTCCTTTGTCTTGCAGAAATATCAATGATGAGCTCCAAAAAGCATCATATTTCAGAATTGCATTAATTGTATAATTTAGTAAAAATATTTTGCATTGGTTCGAAATACCTCCTCGAATGCGAGGGAGCAAGTCAAACTTTCGTCTAAAGATGATGATAATAAATTTATTTTTTTTGAAGTTTTGGAGAGATGTGAAAAAAGACCGACAGAATGAAATGAAATCAAATTTAGGATGGGAAGGAATTGCTAATTAATTTATGAGATCCAATAATCTGATGGGTAATATTTAAGCCAATCATATTTTAGGATTTTAAAATCAAGATTTGCGGCATTTAAGTAGCTGAATAACTCCACCAAAGACTATAATATTTCATTGGATTAATGGCTGGAGTAGGCAAAGGAGGAAAGGGAGTTGGAGGAAAGGGAAAAGTCGGTACCAAGAGGACCGCACAAAAGAGGCACGCTAGAGCTTCAATTGAAGGCATCACTAAACCTGCCATCAGAAGACTTGCCAGAAGAGGAGGAGTCAAGAGAATCTCCTCTTTCATCTATGATGACTCTAGACAAGTTCTTAAGGGATTCCTTGAGGGTATTGTCAGAGATGCAGTGACTTACACTGAACACGCCAGAAGAAAAACCGTGACTGCCATGGACGTCGTCTATGCTCTCAAGAGACAAGGCAGAACCATTTATGGTTTCGGAGGATGATCCTGCATAATCGTTGTTATTCATACTCTATTCTTCTCTATTCATTAATCGTTAGAATTAGTCTTATTATCAATTTGACAAAGTAATGAAAATCATAGCATCTTTATTCTTTCCCGCAGTCGATCGATTGACAGCGGAACCAGTTTCTGCATATTGACCTTGACAACTCTCATTTTGCAGTTGCCAGCATCCGATTCTTCAGTTTCTGCTCTTTAAATCTCTTTAGTGCTTTTGTGCTTATTGATTTTTTCTTAGGCTAGTTTCTACTTTTATGCGTGAGTTCTGAGGTTTTTAAAAGCTTTCGAGCATTTCTTTAGTTTTTTCTACGAACGGTTGGACTTGGCGGGACTGATGATATCCCTCCCTAAATTTCTTTCGTGTTTTTATAAAAAATACTTCTCGCTGAATATTTTTTTATTGCTGTGGGTCTGTACTTCCCTGCGCTTATCGCATTCCTATATTTTCTGCATTAATTTTCGATTGTTCTATCGAAAAGTTTTGATGATGGTATTGAGGCGTGCCTCGCATTCTTTATTTAAAGGTTGCTACTCAGCAGAGATGACTCTTTGCATCCTTCTGAGGGGTTGTGCGGTCATAATTTCTAAGAAAGTGAGTATTTTAATTATTAGTATGGTTTCTGAAAGTATAATGTTAATGTAATCGACGAGTGTGAGCAAATTCAATGAGTAAATAGGCTAAAACATAAATCCTAACCAGTTATCAAAATTTAAAAGGCCTATGATCTAACTAAAACATATATTCTCATATTTAATCAGACATTTTGTTTATCCTTTGAATATTGCATTTTTAATTATTTTAATTTGCTAGGATTAACATACGAATTGCTTAGATTGTGGTCAAAACCATAAGCAATGAATTTTACAGTCAAATTATTGAGATTAATTCATCTTATAATTTTGAACAGATTCATCCCGCAATGTAAAAATCCTTTAACATCAGGAAATTCCTCATCGAAAGCAGTGAGAAGGTCGGCAAGCAAGTACGAACCGCTCCAGCCAACGAATAAAGACAAAGAGATGGCGCCCATTGCTTCTATGTAATTCTTAAAGCATTTAGAACATCATGAATCCCTCTAACAAAATCCAATGCGATGACTGCAAGCGCGATATTAGCAAATCCACTAAAGTGTTGGTTGCAGATGCAGACTACTGTGTGAGTTGTTTCTCTAATCTTGATGACTTCCCCGCCCAGTATAACGTAATAAATAAATTGGACTACCCTCTATACGACTTTGATTGGACTGCAGAAGAAGAACTTCTCCTCTTTGAAGCACTTGAGAAGTAGTCATTTTGTGAGATAGACACGGTTTTGGCAATTGGGCTGAGATTGCTGATTTCATCGGTACCAACAAGACAAGAGAAGACGTGGAGGATCATTATACCACCATCTATTTGAACACTCCTGAATTTCTACCTGTATTTTGGTGCCTATTCAGATTGTTAGTGTGCTGACTAAACGCGATTCACAGGGCAAACTAACTCGGGCGGGCAAATAGGGATTTAGTAAAAAGACAAACAAGCCAGTTAGTCGAACAAACCACACCAACAGCGCTCCGTCTTTTCGTATCCATTCTATTACGTAGAAAGAGGCTCACTGACAGTCAATCAAATGACTTCTAGTAAAACAGGCACGAATCCTGCAGATATTGTTGGATTCATGCCAAAGCGAGGAGATTTCTAGGTGGAGTATGACAACGATGCTGAACTCTTGCTAGCGGAGATGTAGTTTAATGATGACGATACGGAAGAGGAGAAAAAGATGAAATTTAGATTGATTGACATCTACAATCAAAAATTAACTGAAAGAATCAGAAGAAAAGAGTTTGTTATAAGCCGCAAATTATTGGATCTCAGGGAGCAGATGAGGCTCGATAAGAATCGGACGAAGGAGTAGAAGGAAATATATAATATGATGAAAGTATTTGCGAGATTCAGTTCTGCTGATGAACATGAAAGACTCGTGCAAGGGATCATCAAGGAAAAACAAATCAGACAACGCCTTTAATAGCTGAAATAACTCAAAAGAAAAGGATTCCGCACTCTCGCGGAGGCTTAAGACTAGCTCTAAAATAAGAAAAAGAAGGAGGAGAGATCAAAGAAGAAAGAGGACCCTTATGGCTTGAACGATAAGGTACGTATTAGTAAACACAGAGTAAGACCAGACGCATGAAGAAAGACATGGCTGTTTAAAAATCAGATAAGAGAATGGTTTTCATTAGTCCGCAGGAGGAGGATCTGTGTCGACGGTTTAACATTAATCACAAGCAGTATATGATGATCAAGGAGACAATTATTCGAGAGTCTGTCAAGCAGGGAGTCATTGAACGAGATGAGACTGCCAAAATTTTTAAAATTGAGAGGAATATTGTTGATGGAGTCTTTGATTTTCTTGTCGAGAAAGACGAAATCGTGGCGAGTATCAAGGACGATTCTTAGGAATGAGAGTGATAGCGCCTCTATATAGCAGACATCCTTTTATAATTGAATCATCTATAGTTAGAGAATGTATATTAGCGATAGTAATCATTATTGGGGCGATTCTTTCTCTTCGGATGGTTTATGTTTGGTTGCATCGGGGGATCTTTATCTTGATAGTTATCTTGATTTTTTGATTTTAGTCGTTTATTGAGAGGATTCTATTTTTTTCTAAAGAAGATCTGTGCTTTTTACCATTTATTTATCGCCTTAGGGTTATCGTTTTATACTTTTGCCTCTTACTTTATCTCCTCTTTCCTTGGACTTGTGTCTCTTCTCCTTATCCTTTGTTTTATCTCTCTTATGCTTTCGAGATTCTTTCTCATTAGCTTAATCTTGGGTCTTCAACTTTCGATCCAACATGGTTAAAGTATTCTGTTTATAATTCAGAATAAGTTTTTGATTATAATTTTAAGATCGCAGAGACCAAGTATAGACATAGTCGGACTTAACAATTTCTAACTCTAAAGACAGTAGCAGCAACAGGTCAATAAGATATATTTCTACTTCCTTCATCAGCATGTCAAATTCAGTATATTCCTTGATTTTTGTATAAATAAGCAGCAACAAAGTTGATAGTGTTTCCTCTTTGCCGTCTTTTACAACATAAGCGATGTTTTTAATGGCCATCCAGAAGGTATTATGATAGCTGGATATTTCCTGCTTGATCTTTTCGCTGACTTCCTCACCCTCCTCACTTTTATCATCATTTTCAATATAGATGGTTCTCTTCTCATGCACAAGGGTCATTAATCGACAAGTAACCTCATAATAGTTTTCTAATCCTATTTCCCTTAGTGTTGCATAATTGACGGCGTCGTGATACATTTTAACAATCATTTTATTGTAAACAATAAGCAGCTCCTATTTCTTATTTTTGGCTTCTCCCTTCTTCTCTTATTTGTTTTCTCCCGCTTCTTTAATGGTCATCATTATTCTCTCGTTTTATTTTTCTCTCATTAACGATTTGATGGTACTATATAGCTTTTTAAATGTGATTCGAGATGTTTCGTCCTTATCAATCATTTTCTTGAGCAATTTCTTTATTTCAGGACACACCTTTGAGTTACGAATTATTTCAGGACTGAGCTCAACAGTGTCTGGAAATTTAAGTTATTTCTCATTTATCTTTTTTATCATTTGCTATTCATCCTTTCCGTTAAAGGGCTCTTTCCCGTAAAGCATCTTGTAAAGAATGATGCCCATTGACCAAATATCACTTTTTTAAGCGTTATATGTCTTACTATGGGAATCCAGCATTGATAATCCCAAAACATCTGGTGCCATATACTTAATGCTGCCCACTTTAGACTATGTTCTCATTTTGTTTTTGCCGGATTTGCATTGATTGTCCATATCCGTGAATATTTTGACAAATCCGAAATCTGATATCTTGACAACATTGTCCTTAAGCAATAGATTTTCAGGCTTCATCATGTCATGTATACCTTAAGATCGCGATGGAAAGCATTCTTTTCATAAATGCTTTTATATCCTTCCAACATTTCACTAAAATATTTTAGAGCCACATCCTCGCTAAGTATTCCTATATATTATACAAGGTACCATTCTCTCTGATAACTTTGCTCAAATCTGATTCGCAATATTCCATGATAAAATAATAGGCTTTGTTATTTTAGATGGTTTCCAGCAGTTTTACAATATTCGAGCACCCAGAGAGTTACTGATGAAACTATGTTATTCTAATGGTACTTCGCTCTCAGTTCTAAACCGTTTTTCTAATTCCTCAGCATATTCTGCACTGTAAAGTTCTGATTATGAATTAGATTTACTAAGATTTTAAAGTTTTGCTTTTGATATTATCTTGCATGCCAGGAGTTCGTTACTACCATTTTTCCTTGCTTTGAAGACCTTTCCATAGCTGCCTTATCCAATGATATCGCCAATATACATCTTGTAATTGCCGATGCTGTCATATCTTTAATCAATAAGGCACGTTTAGCTGCCATTTTCTTTTTTTCTCATACTCTATCTTATCTTTTATCGTATTTCGTAGCTGCTCTTTAGTTCCTTCATTAATAGATAAGAGAGAATGTATATATATTATAAGGCAAGTAGGATCTGTAATTTTCAATATCGAAGACTAATCTTATCTACTTGAAGGATATTCAAATAGATGTTTATATTTATATTTGATTTGATGGTATTTGCTTTTTGACAAGCATATCCTTTCTGGTATTAACGGAAAATGAAAGCATCAAATGTAATGAAAAGAAGAATACTTCCAATATACTTCGATAATTCTTCCTCATATATTTAATTTAAATCAGATCAGTAAGATCCTAACTTAAAAATGTATTGTTGAGTATATAATTTAAATGAGCAAGCTTCACCTTGGAATTCTGCTCACCTTAATGATGTTTGGGCACAACTTCGTGCTCAATCAGACACAAACCATGCAAAAACCCTTATAAGAAATACACAGCATCTCTATCACAGAATTTAACTTGCTCTACTCCATCCCGAGTGCCGTTGCTATTCTCTTTATTATACCTATGGGATTTTTCTATTAAAGATTCGCCAATGCTTTACTCTGGGCAGGAGCCCTCTTCCTGAGCTTTGGGCAGTTGCTTGTGACTATCTTCAGTTCCGAAGGAAAAGAGTATTATTTTGACTTGATGATGTTAGGAAGAATATTCGAAGGAATAGGAGCTGAGATTCTCTATATGATTCAGGGCAATATGGCTTCCTCTTGGATGGGTAAATACGCTGGGCTAGTCTTCATTCTACCAGAAGTAGGATAAATCGCAAATGTTTTCGTGACCCCTTGGACATATGAGAAATGGGGAATTTAGAGATCATTTTTTCTAGGTTTTCTAGTTTGTCTAATCAGCACTATTTCCTGCATCCTCATCTACTTTAGCTTGAAGAAAAAACCTGTATTAAGGGAAGCCGGCTCCGATGAGGAAATAAAGAAAGATATGGCTGAATAAAAAGGAATAATCGAGGACGGTAGTCATGCTGATAAATTGCCATCATTATCGGTCGTGAGGACTGATTCGAACATCAGCGATGACACGAAGCCAAAAAATATTTTTCAGGCAGGTCGAATCTTTTGGCTGGTAATTTTGTTGTGTGGAGTCAACGAATGTCTCTACTTTCCCTTTTTGGATAACGCTAATGAGCTCATTATTAATCGATTTTGCATTCCGTTCTAAAATACAGGGTATTATCTCAGCATTCCTTTCATTTCTGCAAGTACTTTTATTGTGATTTAGTGATTACTTCGGCTTTGAGCAGCATTGCCTTGACCAAAATGGAAAGGAGTAAGTTGATTATTTTGGTGTCATTGATTCCCCTCATCGGCCACAGTATCATCTATCTTGATTAGAACTGTGATTAGCATGGTCCTACTTTCATGGGCTAACTCACTTTGATCATTGGCTTTTGCTTCTTTGGCATGGGAATTGGATCTTATTACTCTGTGAGCTTCCCAGCTGTGGGGCTATCCGTTCCTCAGTAAATACGAGGTACGAAGATAATAATTTAGGAATGGGATATGCGTGCATGGGCTTCTTTCAAACCATTTCGATGACTCTCATCCCCATCTTTTCTGGATAAATAATCGAATCATAATAAAAGATAACTAAGCTTAGTCAAGGCTATAAATAATCTAGTCTCTTGTTCGTCACAATCTGCTTGGCTGGGGTGCTCGTCAGCGCCATAATTTATCGCTATGCTAATGCAACTTCATTCATTTATGATGACTAAGATAATTTCGAATAACGCTAACTCAAAGACTATCAAGATATGCCCAGCCTCGCTCATTCCGAAGGGACAGTTCATTGACCTCCTTAAAAATTAGTATGATTTTATTGTATTTAAATTACTAATAAAACTAGTCCGTTATGAGTTTATTCCCCTTGATAGTCTAATGGATCCATCTTCCTTTTTCTAAAAATTGCTGTCCATTGTCAATATGTAAATCTTAAAACATTTATTGCTAATATTGATTTATTTTATTTATTTTTATTGAGGGCATCAATTTAAAATTATTAATATGGACAAAGACAGAGTTTAGAGTTATTGGTAGTATTCAATGCTCTATAAATATCATTTATCAATTTCTTAACAAACTCATCAAATTTGAACGACTATGGGAAGAAAGATTTGAGTAAATACTCTGCAATGCCTTCTGCACAGCTTCGGATTACCACTCTCTGCTTTAGTGGCCAAATTGGCAACGCTGGCCATAACTGCAAAACCCATTTTTCCAGAATCCATTGCATTTTCTCTTTCTGAAAGCCTGCACTAAAGGAAAATGAACCAATTCGTGGGTTCCATGTGCAAATTTGCATTTGGTTCCATAGGGGCATCTCCCAAGTTATGAAAAATTCTTGCAAAGCTATGTTTTGTGTTTTAAAGGGTTTGTTTTGAAGGAAAACATATCTTAATCTCTCTCTTCAGAACTGTCTCCATCCGTTGAAATGGAAGATGTGTGATCACCAGACTTGTTGTCTAAGATAAGGTTCATTGATTCTTGTATTTAAATTATATAGATATATACTCATGCTATGATTTATTTCAGTAATGATTCTGCTATTTTTGGATTGAAGGCTACTTTTATTGCTTTTATTTTAATTAAAAAAAAATATAGAAAGAATAGCCCATAGAATGTACTTATTGTTAAGAATACACATCATTTGTGATACTAAACTTTTGACGTTTTAATATATTTGCTATTGATTTACCATAGCAACCAAAGATCATTGAGACTAAAACTAACTTACTTTTGATTTCTTGATATTTTCAAAAACAGAAGCTCTTTTTTGTATTTCAATCCATCAAAAGCATAGCCATATTATAATTGCATTTACAAGCTATTCAGATATATCAAAGCATATATTCTGACACTTAACAACCATCCTCATTCTTAAAATGTATATTTTATTTCCTTTTCATTGACGAAAATAAACATTTTAGCAGATTCAAGTTATCCATAGGCTTAAAGTCATCAGTTATTTCAAATCACTCATTCATGATGACAAAATTTATTAATGACAGTCAATAATCATTTATTAAAATACCTTCATCAATGAGAGACTGCATCCACTTTATTTTCTTTAGTTTTGGTTTATTTTAAATTAAATATTCAGGCAATTAAATCAACTTTATCATTATTTATTCAATGCTTACCGCGAGAGTTTTCAAGTCTTGTATTGGCAACGTCCTCAAGGCTTTCTCGGGAACAGCAAAACCCCTCTCTTCCAAGAAGGGACAAATATCGCAGGTATCCTAGCTCCTATTTAGGTCATCGGTGCAGTCGTTGATGTGCAGTTTGAAGGAGAAATACCACCCATTCTTAATGCTCTATAAGTAGAAGGAGTCGAAAATAGATTAGTACTCGAAGTTGCACAGCATCTCGGTGACTCAAGAGTCAGGACAATCGCAATGGACTCCACAGAAGGATTGGTTCGAGGACAAGAAGTGGTTGATACAGGTGCACCCATTAGAATCCCTGTTGGTCCTGAGACTCTTGGCAGAATTATGAACGTAATAGGTGACCCAATTGATGAAAGAGGCCCTATCAATACTAAACATAGATATCCCATTCACAGAGAAGCTCCTGCCTTTGATTAGCAGGGATCAGGAGCATAGATTCTCATTACTGGTATTAAGGTTGTGGATCTTCTTGCTCCATATGCTAGAGGAGGCAAGATTGGTCTGTTTGGAGGTGCTGGAGTAGGAAAAACAGTGGTTATTCAATAGTTGATTAACAATGTGGCCAAGGCACACGGTGGTTACTCAGTGTTTGCAGGTGTAGGAGAAAGAACCAGAGAGGGCAATGACCTTTATCACGAAATGATATAGTCAGGAGTGATCAAGATTAATGCTCCAGGATCAAGATGCGCACTCATATATGGACAAATGAACGAACCTCCAGGAGCTAGAGCCAGAGTAGGATTGACTGGACTCACAGTGGCTGAGTATTTCAGAGATGAAGAAGGCAAAGATGTGCTACTGTTTATTGACAACATCTTTAGATTCACACAAGCATGCTCAGAGGTGTCTGCATTGCTAGGAAGAATACCCTCAGCCGTGGGTTATCAACCTACTCTAGCTACTGATCTTGGTGCACTCCAAGAACGTATCACCACCACCAAGAAGGGTTCAATTACCTCAGTCCAAGCTATTTACGTGCCAGCAGACGATTTAACAGATCCTGCTCCAGCTACCACATTTGCTTTCCTCGATGCAACTACTGTGTTGTCCCGAGCACTAACAGAGCTGGGTATTTATCCTGCTGTGGATCCTCTCGATTCAACTTCCCGTATGTTGGATCCTACAATCGTGGGTGAAAAGCATTATCAGGTTGCCCGAGGAGTACAAAAGCTATTGCAAGACTACAAATCGTTGCAGGATATTATTGCCATTCTTGGTATGGATTAATTGTCAGAGGACGATAAACTGACTGTTGCTAGAGCTCGGAAAATTCAAAAGTTCCTCTCTCAGCCCTTCTTCATGAGTGAAGTCTTCACAGGCCGCAAAGGAAAGTTTGTTGAACTTAAGGATACAATCGAAGCTTTTGGAGCTCTATTGGAGGGAAAGGGCGACGATTACCCTTAAGCTGCATTCTATATGCAGGGTACATTATAGGAAGCCTTCGAATAGGGAAAGAAATTGGCTATGCAGGCAATTAAAAAATGATTAAGCAATTCATATTAGCCTTATAACCAATAATATAATGATATCTGCAGCTGGACATAACAATCATTTGTTTTTTGCGCAGAATTTGCTGATTTTGGGAATATTGACTGATTCGAAGGTCTTTCCCACGCTGTTGTGAGTCGAGGTGGTTTCAGCAATCGTATCTACTTTTCCAGTAAAGACATTATCCTTGCCCATCTTGAATTCCACACAACTGTCTTTCTTTATTGTCTTGTCCAACTTTCTCAGAGGGTTACTGGTGGTTAAAAGAGGAGACTCACATGATGGATAGCTTATTTTTGGAGATTTCACTAGTTCTGTTACCGTATCGCAATATTCGTCATCCCCCTCATCTACAGAAGCAAAGTATGCGTGATTCAAGGCTTCTACGGCCGAAATTCTGTCATTTGGAGACTTCTTCAGCATTCTAATCATCAAGCTTAGTGCTTCAGGGTCAATCCTCTTATAACTTTCTCCTTAGAAACTGATGTTGCTAGCTCTATTTTGGGCAAGAACTTCATTATAAGTTTTGCCTGGAAAAGCGCTGACTCCCAACAATAGAATATGAAAGATAAGTCCAAGACTAAAGATATCGCAGATGGGGTCGTATTTTGTCTTCATGTCTTTAATGTTGATAACCTCAGGAGCAACATAGCCAGGAGTTCCACATCTCACGAAGAGGTATTAATCAGCTTCAGCAAACTCAGCAAGACCAAAATCTGCTATAACGCATTCCCACGTATTCTCTGCGCGGAAGATAAGATTTTCTGGTTTAAGGTCGCGATGCATAATCCTTTTAGTATGCATTTCTTTGAGCCCCTGCAGAATGGAGTAAGTGATCATCTTAACTTAATTGGGTCTGAATTTGTACTTGGCTTTGATTTTATCATAGAGTTGCCCTCCTTCTAATAGCTCCACAACGATATATAATGAATTTTAAGATTCAAATACTTCGTGAAGTTTCATGCAGTACTTGTGACTGAGGCTGCGCATTATTTAGATTTATTTAATCAAACACTACTTTCCCTTATCTTCACTGTAGGCGGCCTCTTTCGAAAAAGCCTTCACTGCAAAATTTTGGCCATTTTATAGCTTTTCCGCCAAGTAAACTGAGGCAAAATTTCCTTTTCCTATTTTTTTCTTGGGTTTAAACTGTTAATGGAAGCCTCTTTGATTGATTTTTTGTTTTAAAATCTCCCGACATGCCTGTAAATCTTCAGCATTGCGCAAGGTGTATTGAACCTGTTAGTCTTGTTTCTAAAAAGTGAAGGCAGGTGGAGATGTTGTGAATCCGTATTTGAGATCGAAATCAAAGAGCATGATCTGCTTATGACTTGCAGATGTTTATATGAGACACTTATCATAAAGGGCAACGGTCAGTTCACCTTCTCCAGCTCGAAAGGCATGGCAAGTGAGCTGTGGTTTCCCTAAATTAGGTGGTGTTTGATTCGTGAACATGGGAGTGATGGCTTCCATTTTCTATTTAAATTAAATGAAAATCAACTCTTAGCTGTAGTTTTAAATTTTAGCTATCATTACTTCATTTAAAATATCAGTAGTCATACCATTTGAAAATAGATTTGCAAACCATAATTAGATAGCATTGTTTTTATCAAATAACAACGTTGTATATTTACTGTTTATGCCTATATGTGAATTATTAGACTTATTTTCTTCCATTTGTATAATAAGAACATTTTATGAGTAAACATTTAAGGAACTACCCTTTTTTAACCGAGCCTGCCGAAAACTATCAACCTTTATTAAACACAAATCAGGAGGAGACAATGAGCCAAGAACCAAACAACAAATAGCAATTGAATAAACGATTGCAAGAGCTCAACACAGACACAATCAATAAAGTGTGTGCTGATTTATAGTAACAAAAATTGTAAATCAACACAGACAAAGTACTACATGCCCTACATAGACTGAACTCAGATTTAATAAAAATGGCATTCCTAATTTGGAGGAAATAAACCGACAGAGGGAGGAGATAATGCGAAAGAAATCACAGATGCTCGATGATTTGAAGAATCTTGAGTAACTGTAAATCGGTTTAGCCAAAAAATCCAAACAATCGAGAATGCTAGAGAAGAATAGATTGAATATGTCTCATGTGAGCAAGGATGACGTTGAAACCCTTAAAAGTCTGAAAGCCAAGAAAAAAAGACACGATTAATAGTTGTAAAGAAAGATTAGATAGCATTAAGAGTCAGTTAAAAAGTATCAGTAGGATAGAAGAAATAGCTAATAACGACATAGATTAGAATAAATAAACAGAAGGAAAAAAGTGGCTGCTGAAAAGGTCTAGGCCTTTAGAGAAAAATAGGTCAAGAGAAAAGTACAAATCTAAAAGGAGAGGGAAGAGTTGACTAAACTCAAAGAAAAGAGCAAGCTTTTCGAACAAGTTTAGATTTAGGCTCAAGTTGATAAAGAAAATTTTTATAAGGAGTTGAAGGTTCAGCAATCAGTAAAAAGGATGCAGAGAAGAATGAGCCATGGCTAATTGAAAAACCATTAAGCGACCTACCTTAAAAAAAAGTAAGAGGAGTAAAATCTCAGGAAAAACAAGAGGAAATAGAACGAAGAGACGCTGGCTCAATCAACTCCCAAATTTGATGTAATATTTCTTGATGGAGCGATGGAGTAAAAAAAAAGTCGACTGAAGTAATAAGTGAGCAAATGGAATACCATAGTTGTGAATCAATAAAAAAAATCAATCTTCAGCGAAAACGTGAGACAGGATGCCAAAACACAATTAGTCATCAACTCTAAATCAAAACTGTTTATCAATGAAACAAAAAAGGCAAATGACTTGGAGAGACCCATGATCTACGAAAAAGGAAACGAGTACATGAAATTAGGAAATTCTTATATTATCTCTAAGAATTGTAATAAAAATGCAGAAAGTCTTCATCTACCCTCCATTGTCAAATAAATACCATAGGCGAAGTAATAAACGAAATAAAATTATGTGGTAAACTACCTGAAAGAAAAGAGATTAAAAAGAAAGCGAATAGACTCCCATACAAAATTAGAGAACTGTCTAAAATAAGGAAAAATTTAAAAGGCAATTAATTTCGTCGGAGCTCTCTAAGGTAAGAGCCATACTCGGGGAGAATAATGGAAAACAGCAATGGCCAAAATTCGAGTGTTGTAAGAGTTGAAAAATCGTGATACTCTTTGATGTTGTGCTAATGATATGGTTGCTATATATTTCTGCTTCGACATTGATGATAGTGAGATATTAAGGCATTAAATATGTTTTGGCAAAATACTGAAAATGGTGCCTGGAGTCAGAGTAGGCAACTAAATTACACCTTTTTCAGAAATATAATGTAATAATTAGGAGATATCCTATAATACAATTATTATTTATTATGCTATCAAGTAAGGACATCAGAAAGGATAGAATATAATCGATCAAAAAATCAATGAAAACCATCAGTCTACTCCACCACAACAGCACCAAGATTTAGGCCAAGTAGGAGAAAAATAGAAACAGAAGGGAGAGTTTAGAGGTTGCAGATTTAGCCCAATCGTAACAATTAATCCGCAGGTTCTCGGAAGAAGATTCGGAAGAGGAAAAGAACAACATCAACACTTTTCATTAAAAATATACAATCCTCTAGAAAATAGGATAAGGAGCAAATGCAATTGTGCAAAGCTGTGAATACAAAACAACTAAGAAAGTGTATGCAGTCAAGATAATTACGATGGATGAAGAGCACATCCTTTAACTCAAAAAAAACTTCCTCAGTATGAAGCAAATAAAGCATCCCTCCATCATCAAATACCATGCGCTTTACCTCGATTCCAAGAAGCATGCAGCCTATCTCATCATGTAGCACTTCCCTTTTCCCAATCTATAAGAAGCCAACATCAAATAATAGGGGGTATTGTTTACTATATTTAGGAACTAAAGAATATTATTAGGGAACTCCTCGATGCTGTTAGATACATTCATTAAAAAAATATTTGCCATCGAGATATCAAACCAGAAAATATCCTATACGATGCCACACTGAGGAAAGTTAAACTCATTGATTTTGGAATTAGCAAGAAGACCTATCAGAGAGGAGCGAGAAGAGACATGCTCACGATTATTGGAACTTCTCTTTATCTGGCTCCTTAAATTTTGTTTGGTGGTGGGTACGATGAGAGGGTCGACGTCTGGTCTATCGGGGTCACCATTTACAAGTTAATTGCTGGAGTGACTCCTTTTGAATCAGAATATCACAGCGATACAGTGAATAACATCATAACAGGAAAAGTAAACTTTGATCCCAGCATATGGAATAACTACAGTTTCCTCGCCAAAGATTTAGTCCTGCGCTTGCTCAAAAATAGAAACGAGAGATTATCAGCGAGGGTAGCCGTAAATCATTTGTGGATAAACTAACAAAAATCTCCGAAAGACAAAGAAAAGAGAAATGATTCCAATTAGCATAGCAAATTTCCAAGAACTTAGACTTTTAATCTAAGAGTATATAAGGCCTTTCATTAAGAGGATGGCAATAATGTCATCAATGCTCTATCAAAAGAGGAAGGGCAAAAGGAGAGTCATTATTAGAACAGTCCTAGGAAAAAAAGCATCGCAAAGCGTATTCATCTCATAGAAAACACTGAGTTTGACCTTGAAGATTCATCCGATGACTAGTCATTTTTTCCTTTGGCTGCAAAGGATAAGTAAAATGATAAAAAGTGGGGCAAAGGAAAGCCACAGCGTTCTACTCACTGATTTTTATAACATCGATTGAATACATCGATTGAATTCTATATTTTAATCGTTGAAAAATCCAAACTCAATGAAAATCATCATTTTGGCGTTGGCGATTATTGTATGTTCATTGCAATCTGAGTAGATTCCTGAGAATATCATAACAGACCCACAACCTGTTGGAAATGAAGAGGCGATCAATTAGCTCAATCAGGAGGAAATATAACAAAAATAGCAATAGCTTCAAGACAAATCAATTCGTTCTGGAGTTAATCGTTGGGTTTTGTAGGAGTTAAAACACATCAAGGAAATTAAGGAATTCCCTAATGCTGAGACCTTCATTATTAGACTCAAGCCAAAGGGAGTGTACGAGTTCAAATGGATTCCTAACTCAAAGAAGAGTCCTCTCAAAATGATGGTGATGGTTTTCACTGAATAGAGAGGTAGTGATTTGACAGTGATAAAAAATCCAGAGGAGGATCACTACGTGGCGGTTGAATCGAAGCACATCTCAATTGAAATCTATAAATTGCATATCAAGGTATACATCTCAAAGATATTTACTTTTGATTTCAATACCAAAGACAGGTACATTCGCTTTAATAATACTCATGAGAGTTAAGTTATTGTGGAAATCAGCCTCGAATAGACCTAACTTTATTTGCGACCATGGGAAGTCGTCAAAAACGATCATTTTTCTGTGGCTGTTCAGAAGATACAGAATGTTTATTAGGAAATGCAAGCCAGAGAGAAGAGTCGAAGTAAAACTTTCAAGTGGGAGTGGGGTTTTCTCGAGAGAGAGGGGCACTATGAAGAGGAGATGCTTAAAATAACAGCCTTTGAGTTGCTGGTTATTCTAATAACTGCATTTGTGCAACTTTATTGCATAAAGACTTTGTTTGATCAAAACATGATAATTTGAGTCATTTTGCTAATGCATTTTTTAGGATAAATAAACATGATTTGTGTCATAATATATGATCACCTCTCCTTGAACAGTTATTAATATTCATCATGAAATTAATAAGTATATTTGCTCTACAAACCGTTTTGATACTCATTATCTGGGCATTTACTCAGGTTAATCTCTTCTAATAGCCTCCTTTCGGTATATTGAGTCTTTTGCTGCTTTTGTTTGTTTGAGGCCTTCAAGATCACTTTTAGTTTCTTTTTCAATTGAGGCTGCTCAAAATTGAACTTTACTATGCTAGATTATTTACTCTCTTACAAGCCCATATTTTTTTATGGTTTTTAACACAAAAAAACCTATTTTTTAGTCGGTTTAATCAATGCTAAGGGCATGAATATCAATGTTTCAGGCGTATCTCTTTGCCCCTACTTATCAATTCTCTGCTGATAAAAATAACTAAATTGCTAATAAATCTTTATTTTCTATTCCTCTTTAAAGAATCTTTTCGTTTCATTCCCACCGACAATAATGGTAATGAACATCCATAATCTATCAACTAAAACCACTGCACTATTGCTTGGATCCGCAAGATATTCCATCAATTGCTTGGCCATTAGGTTATTGATTCCTCTCTTATAAGGATTAAGATCAACTTTGAAAATCTCCTCGAGAACAGAAAGGGCAACCAAGGGATTGATTTCATAATCATCGCCCACCATTTTCATAAATTAGGATTGTATCTTTTTTCCAATGGTTGTTGTTATATCCCATTCGTATTTTGGAGACACCATTTTAGTATTCGAATTTGGTTGTATTTGAGCAGAAGAACTCTTTTTTTACGATCGGCAGCTGACATCTTCGTAAAAGAGAGAAGAAATATCCAATTTTTTACTGATTGATTTGGACGCAGTAAGGACAGGATTAAACAAACTTTCATCTGAATTCACGGATTTTAGGTGTTTTGCTTTTGATAACTGCTCACGAGTGTTCTTAGTTTTAGAGAGACTGTGAATTGATATTCTTGTTCCCTAATCCTGAGATTTGTTAATTTCTCGTCTCAGTAACCGTATTCTCTGCTCCTTATGGATTACTTGCTTTTCTTATCCTTTTTAAAAATAATCGAGGGACCTTTTACTCTTTCGATGTTGTTTATTAACAGACCTCGCTATGTAATCAGGATTGCGTTTAATGGTTATGCTCTCCTCGCTGATCCTCTGATTGATTTAAAAAGAGTTTCGATACTGCCTGCGCGGCACAGTGCTGATGATTTTATTGGCGAGGGGATTGCGTGTTGTAGCAGGAGGCATATTATATACGTTAGGTTTCATTCTAATTATTGATTTATATACTATTTATCCATATTATATTACCACATATATAAAAAGGAGTATCAGCTGGTTTCAAGTCACCTTCGCGTGCATCTTTTTGAGGAGTGTCAGCTCCACCAGCGTCTTTTGGTGGTCTAGGAATTTATTTAAATAGGCTGAATTCTTTTATTGCAGCAAGCCGATTTTGTCGATTTATCTTTCGAAGTTACTGTCATAGAAACAGTGTAGGTTGCTACCCTTAGAGTAGTCCATGCGTTTCCAATCCAGAACTGTCTTTCGTTATATCTCCTTGATCTCTTCTGTGGATTTGGTCTATAACTGTCCGCTTACTCCAAGCTTCTAATTGATGGCTTTGATCTTATCCTCCAAAATTTTAATATTAGCTTTACTAACTCTACGAATCTCATTGGTTCCTCTATTTTTATGAGGGTTTTAGAGGAAACTGTGAATGTTATCGAATAGATTGGCTGATTTTATTTACTACTGTTTTGACTCATCCCCCTTTGCTGAGAGTTTTGGACGAACGGGTTTGGATATTGCTGGCTGTGACTGATTGATATTTCTAGGCGTGGTCTTACTATTGGAGCTCGTTTCTTCCTTGAGTTTGGCTGCTTTAATTTTCTCGATGGCCTAATTTTTGATGGCAATAAGTTCCTTCTTCTTCTGCAGGTACTTGTTTTCAGATGTCATATCGCGATACTCCTTCATGCGTTTCTCGTAAATGTTATCGTTGCGATGCATGGTTTTAATAGTCTTGCTTTTAGGTTTACTCTCCCTCTGATCTTATTTGTTATCCATCAGGTTGTTTGCGTGTGCTCGGTTTTCGTTCCTTTGCTTTTGCTTTTGCAGTTTGTACTTATTCTGATTTACGATTTATTCGAAATCGAAATCAGAACCATCGTTCAAATCTTATTAAAGGGGTTAACCTTGATTCACGTTCTACAGAACCATTTTTAGTTTCTACTCAATGTCAAGAGCAAAATCATCCTTCTACGGTTAGCAGTTCGCCTGCCCCATATTCATCAGTTATCCAGGGCCGGCTTGGTTGGCTGACTGTCTAATATTTGGGAATAATGGGGGCGTTTTGCGAATTTCTGCCTTGCTGCGTGCATTGCCTCTGGAAAGGGGTTGTTATATTCTTGGTAATTTATGGTTGGATTCGTGATCGCTGATGGTCTGCATCTTGTTGTCTGCAAACTCAGAAAGCATATCAGTTTCTGCCATTGAATCGAGCAATAAAAGAAAGTTATATAATTTCTATTGCCAACAGTCACTAAACTACCAATCAAATTAGTTTCTCAGCTGAACGCATTTCCCGATGTCAGTTCAAGATGGTATTAAAAAGGGTTTGTTTAAAAGCAGCATTGAGACTGAATTAAAAAATGTGAAATTGATCGTCGAAATTTGAACACCTATAATAAATGTAATATATTTGGTAATCCATTAGAGATGCAGAACGACAATAAAATTAATATCTCACTTGATGTTCTCAAGATAGCAGAAAATAAGAAGATTATGAAGAATCTCGCCGAAGGATGTACCATTCCCCTCATATAGAATTCATACTCATGTCCTCCACAGTTGTTAAAATCAACCACGTCAACAAGAGGCAGCAGAGAGTACTCGCAATCACCAACATGCATGTTTTAAATATCGCCTCTCCAACCTCATTACTTCCCAATCGCATCAAGCGCAGGATTTCGTTGAATCAAATCCTAGGGTTGACGACAAGTCGATTCGGAAACGAAATAGTGATTCATATTGACAAAGAAGACGACTATCGATTCTTCACTCATAATTTGAAGAACAAGTACATAGAAGTAATAGTGGCCGCCATCAGTAGGGTTCTTCATGAGCCAACCAAGATTTACTATTACGATGATCTATCTCTCGAACAATTTACCACTACCATCGTCGATATCGATAAAAAAATAAGAAAAACACCAAAGTGTGCTCCAGTAATGGTCGATCAATAGAAACTGAAGGTAGTCATGAGTCAACTCAGAAAAACGATTTATCAAAACCTGAGTCGATTCTCATTTTCAAAGGAAAGAATGATGACTTTGTGCAAAAGTTCTAATAATTCTAGATCATAAAAGTGTTGGGTAGGGGAGCATTTGGGAAAGTGATGCTGTGCAAAAACAAAAACAACGGGCAGTACTACGCAGTTAAATCAATGAGGAAATAGCACTTAGTGGAGAAGTAAACAATCTAGAGGACTAAAACAGAACGATATCTGCTGTAGAAAGGTACGTGTGCTGGTATTCAGTCAATCATCCATTTCTCGTGAATATCTAATACGCCTTCCAGTCCAAGTAAAAAATATTCCTCGTCATGAAGTTCTACCGCGGAGGAGAAATGTTCACCCGTATTCGCAAGGAGCTGCGTTTCAATTAAAATCGGGCCAAATTTTATGCTGCTCAAATATTCTTAGCCATAGAATAGCTTCACAAAATGGGATATGCATACCGCGATCTCAAGCCAGAGAATATTCTCTTTGATATGAATGGATATATCAAGGTTTCGGACTATGGCCTCTCCAAAGAGATTTCATCAGGGGAGAAGAGTTACTCAATTACGGGGACTCCCAGCTATTTGAGTACTTTTGCCACTATTTAGGTCCATAAATGATCAAAAAACAGGGGCATTCCTTTCCAGTCGACTGGTGGACTTTGGGAGTGCTTATTTATGAAATGATATTTTCGGTTCCGCCATTCTACAATAAGGATCATCGCACTATGTTCACTGCAATTGCTTTCAATAATCTTAAATTCCCATAAAAGATACCTGCGACTCCTGAATGCAAGAGTCTCATTCAAGGATTACTTGTCAAAGATCCAGCTTTAAGGCTGGGTTCTGAAAGTTCAAGCCAAATTAAAAATCACCCTTGGTTTTATGATATGAATTGGTAAGCGCTGTTGGCTATGAACATAGTGCCTGAGTTTGTGCCAGAAGTTGTTTCAGATGAAGATGTTAGTAATTTTCATGAAACATTTACCAAGGAAGAGCCCATTGACACTATAATCAAGACAGATGAGACTGTTTTGTAAAAGTTTTAAAAATAGTTTGAGGGCTTTAACTATCAAAAGCTGAATAGTTTGGAGGAAGCCACTAAGCAGCAAATGAATAACCCTGAGGCCTTCCTGAAAAAATTTAACACTCTTCCTTTTTGATACCTTAATAACTGCTATAACCATGGCTTATGAGTTGTATAATTATTATGATGCAATTTGTAGACTAAAATTATCAACAACAATTATCCCTCTTACTAACTTACTGGGCTGTGGTATCTTCTGACCGCACCTACAGTTTCTTCCTTAAGCTATGTCTGCCATTATTTGAACTGCCTTTAATTTGGTTGTTAACTTTATTTATCCTCTAAGCCAGGTCTTTAAACATCTATTTAATGTTTAAACCGTTCTTGGCCGATACCACAAAATGACTTGCGTTGTATAATTTTGCATATTTCTACACTTACATGCTGCTCACAGTGCGAATATTTTGCAAATCCGCTTTGTTTCCAGCAATCGTGAGTACTATCCCTTTCATTGCATTTTCCTACAGCTATAAAATCCATTTTTTAACTTTTTAAAAGCTCTCTTTGGATGTGACATCATAAGCAATAATAGCTCCTACAGCATCTCGGTAGTAAAGAGGGGCAACTGAGTTAAATTCTTCTTGTCCTGCAGTATCCTAAATAGCATTGTATTTACCCATATGCAAAGCTTAACAGTTTGATGGTCATCGAGGATCACTTTTTTTTATAGATAGCTTGCGTTGATAGTCTTTTGTTCGGCTTCATTAAACTGATCATTGACGTATTTGACAGATATGGATGTTTTGCCGACTCTACCTGATTCAGCGAAAAGGTACCTTCACCAAGAACAACTATCTTGTAAATCATTGTGCTCATAACAAGTAATATAATAATTAATA
>Ga0302185_10000333_pt1 | contig 37592 bp, 32 predicted proteins | sample II_Bog_E1_1_FD_200231 | JGI IMG/M metagenome (GOLD analysis project Ga0302185, IMG submission 200231) | Peat permafrost microbial communities from Stordalen Mire near Abisko, Sweden - II_Bog_E1_2 | ecosystem: Environmental > Terrestrial > Soil > Wetlands > Peat | place: Sweden: Abisko... | reverse complement strand
ATTTTTCAGCTCAGCCTCATAGTGGAATTACCCCTTTGAATAGTAATGGGAGATTCGGTATTTCTCCACTCAAGGTTTTCACTACAGATATCATCCAACTTGGTTTGACTTTATCTGAATATTTTATAATGGCACAGCCAAAGATCAAAAGTCACTGAGTCGACTGATTTGTAAATCTCATTTGCTTTTCTTGCGGCTATTGATCTGCTGATAAATATTTGATAATAGATTTATTTTATTGCGTGTTGATGATTATGAAGTGTTTATTGATCCATTTTGATAATGCGTAAAATAGGAGCAATATGAAATATTAATGTGTAAATCGCCAAAAAGTGTGTTAATTTTAGCAAATCAATATCAAAAATTATGAAGTAAGTGGGTTATAAATTTTCTGTCCATGGACTCGAATTATTTAAAAAGAAAATTGACCAAGGAACGCACCAATGGATGTGATAGATTTTATTCTTTAAAGATTGATAATATTTTCACAGCAATTCCATAGGAATTATAGATAGATTGATCTTCACAGAGGTAGAATGGTGAAATTACCAATGGTGAGTAGCATTGAGCTCGTACTATTGTATTTTAAAATTGGATAAAAGATAGAGCAAATGTGAGTATATGACTGCAATCTATAGTTATAATTGTTCACTTTATCTATTAGTTCAATTTATTATTGGTCAGCAGTTAAATATAAAAATATTTTCTTTTCTCAATTATCGTGGTGATTCGAAGTTTGACTATCTGCAACATAATATAAGCTATTCTATTTTATTGAATATAATTATCAAATTTATAACTTATAAATTTCATGCCACCAAAAAAAGAGAATAAAAAATAAGTATTTCTTAAATTAGCAAGGCTCTATCCAAGCCTGACAATTCAGGCATTCAGAAGCAAGATATCGAATTTAAATTTTTCTTCAGCGTTAAATCTGATGCTGCAGAGCCTCCCCCTTATTCTATTATGTTTGAGTGGTTCGGCTCTCTTTCCGATCGTTTATAGCGTATCGAAACAGGCCTCTTGGAAAATTGGAAAAAAGATCAAAGTACAAAATAATTGATTCAGACAATTTTATTTTCTAACGAGAGTTCGATTTGCTGCGCATTGATGATGTACCAATTTCATTAAAAATAGGATTTTTGTAAAACAGTCAGTGGCAAACAGTTCTATCTTTATTTCGTTAATGGAGATGATTGCCATGTCGAAGATAGTCTCTCTATAGACTACAGCGCTCTCCTTATGGCAACGCAAAACCCACAGGTATTTATATTGAGATAAAGTTTACTTACTAAAGCCGAACCATTAGGGCTTTAGGTATTGATGAATTTTCCCTACGAGTAACAGCGGATAAACCGCTTTTGAGTTAAGTATACCGACATTATTTGAATCCCTTCTAGGTTGAGGTGATTGGAGCTAAAGATGTTCCAAATGATCAAAGTTCTCGGTATCAACCTGCATATGTAAAGTATCAACTATTTGACACACCCGCAGTTATGACTAACTGTGTTGTGGGTTCCAACCGTTTGCTATGGTCGCATAAACACGTATTTCTGCTGGGATTAATGGACTCCTACACATTGAAAGAGAAAATGCGTTCGAAGTACGTTAAGTTCGAGCTTCATGACCGTGATTAGATCAACAATCGTAAGATAAAAGCTGATTTGTAAGTTTATGACGTTACTCGAGCGATCCAGGAGGAAATTGAACGTGAAAAGCCAATTGAAGAAGATCCTAAAAAGAAGGGGGTAGCAAAAAAGGAGGAAAAAAAATAAACCAAAAAAGAGAGTAAGAAGGAAGTTAAAAAGAAAGATGCCAAACTTGGTGAGCCAATTCTTTCTCCCCCAATTGAGACTGTAAGCAATAATTTTGGAATTTCTGTTTTTTCTCTGATTGAGTTTTTAAAACCCTCAATGCGCAACTCACGCTATAAGGCAGCAGTGGTACCTTGCAACGCTTTTGAAGACTTGAATTCCTTCAATATTGATTTAAACACAACTGCTCGCAACGAGATGCAGAAAATATTTACTTCTAACAACTATTTTGATTGCAACACAGAGTTAGTGGTCGGATTTACTCTAGCCAGTGCGATTGGTTCATTCATAAAACCTGAACCAAAGGAATAAGTAATATAAGACGCAAAAAAGAAAAAATAAGCTAGCAAAGAGATTCCAAAGGAAATATTAAAAGAAGAAAAGCAAACCAAGGAGTTAGGTGCTGTTTTTGAGAGAATTATTTATGTGATTCCCTACAATGATCAGGAATCACTTGCAAAAATTTAAGCTGTATTTTATAATTCAAACTTGAAGGCCTTCAACCTTAAAAGTCGTCGATAACTGACTACATACTTACTTAAAAAGGAAGAGCAGGACAGCCTGGAACTTGATTTCGTGACTGGATTACAGATCGTTGACCCTTAAGGCAGAATTTTCATTTTGGAGGGGTTACGGGATAAAGCGATGCAACAGTTTCACCAGTCTATGAGAAAGGACTCACCAAATACCCGGATCTGCAAATATTTGCAAAACACAACTTTATCGTTCAAGAAAAGATTGTTTTCAATCTTCCACCTTTAACTAAAACGAGTATCATTTTCATAATTGAGATTAGACTTCGTCCCTGTCTCAGTCAGTTACTACTTGAGCCAAGTCTGTATATTAAAGTGAAGGTTCCATAGTAAATTTATATCAACCTTAATAAATTGGCCGACATTCGCAAGGTGTGTGATGATCTTTTTACAGTTGATAGCCTTAATCTTTGGCCCACCGCAGAGTGCTTAATAAAAATTTAACGTAAATTTAGTCAATGCCTTTCTCAGGCAGATTTAACAGGAGGAGAAGGCTCATAGGTCAAAGATTATAGTGAGACAGAGTCAGATCCAAAGAATATTCGACTTCTCAAACAAACTGACTTGCAAATTGTTACAACTGACTAATTTTTCTTGCCAAAAATAACAAAAGTATAAGCCCAGTAACAGATAACATCCCTGAGCCCATTTCAAGGGACAAAACGCACAGTTATGACCAAAACTTTCGCGCAAGATTAAGGTAAACTAGTCCAAACCTATCAAATGCGTGGAAGATCTGCAAATATACCTTAGGGAGAGTCCGTGTACATTTACGGCGGACAAAAAAATAATTTCTACTAAAAGCAATTGGCTGAATTGCGCGAAGAAATGAAACGAAATCCAAACGTCCTCTATACATACAGCAGGGATCATTTTAACCTTGCTATTGAGCCACGTATCTTGAAGGAAGAGAACAAACATGAACAGCAACTTAGTCTCAGCAAAATGTACTCGAAGGATAAATTTTCCTCACTTCTGGTCCGGACCAAGGAGGAAAGGATGCGACTGCCCAATAAGCCAGGCAATTAAGATATACAAAATTTAAAAGATTATCCTTATCATGAGCAAAAGGCACGAGAATTGTAGGCTCGCAAAAACGGTAGAGATGCCCCTCTTCCCAATGGCAACTAAGATTTCAAAAAATATCTCAAATCGCAAGAAATATTCAGCTAGTATCCTGTAATTGAGGGTGAAAGATTGAGTCCTGTTTAAAAGGAAATTCAATAAAAATAACAGGCAAAGCGAGAAGCTGAATAAAAAAAACTCAAAATGAAGGGTGAGCCAGTCATTCATCATAAAAAAGCCTACTTGGGAGAGAAAAGTTATGGAGTGGACCGTTTCAAAGATATCCGCTAAGGGGAGGCCAAAAAAATTGGCCTTATTGATTATGATAAGCGTTCTCACGAGAAGCGGCCAGTGCAACCGTATTAGGTTTCTTTTAACCTCAGGGAACAGACAGGAGATCCATCTTTTAATCCTTTGGTGCGCCGTGACAACTCTGGACTTAATATTCGCCCCTAAGAGTTTAACTTCTATCAACCAACATAGATTTTAACTAGAACCCAAGTCTATAAACCTCTAAAGAACGTGCTTTGATTCTTTATTAACTGAATTAAAATATATCGCCTTGAATAAAAAGTGAACAATAATAGCAGTGGCTTCCTTCAATAGTTCAGTTCAAATCATTTGTACTATCTCTATGTGTATATGTTATGAGCAGTTCTCTTGAAAATATTGCTGGCTTACTTGGCAGTGACAAATCTGCGAATGTCGTTGATGCCTGATTCATTTTTGACCAGTATTAAGCCTTGAATGTATTTGGCTAAAGGAATCAGTCCAGGATCTTGCCCGAATTCTGGATTTGAGGGCGAATATTCTGGAATTATTAGATCATTTCGGGAGTGGCTTTCTATTAAATTATGAGTAGGTGTTACTACGATGGTATTTCCCTCGTTGTATCCAGGAAATCGTTGATAAATAGAGTTCAAGTCCCTCCGAATTGAAATGGCGGTATGTGGGGGTTGATCACCATATAGTGTTCGATTGGTGGCCAATATGAATAGTAAATCACGATAGTATCTTGTGAAATATTTATGAGTGAGATCATTTGTGAATTAGTTGCTGAGATTGGACCACACTGCAACATCAATGTCATTTTTCATATTAATGAAAAAATAGTTTAATAATTAAGACTTGCCTTTGCGAATTGAGATTTGAAGGTTGCCGTAATTGTCTTGATAATTTACTGGAGTTCTGCTCTAACTGAAGGTAACAATTTTTGTGCGAGGATTATTAAGATAGAAAAGAATGTTGTTGAGTTCAAGAATCACCAACAATTTTTTGGGATTGAAGCTCATCAATTATCAATATAGGCCATAAATGATCGAATAATTATATAAGGTCATTGAAAATGAAAATATCTCATGAAAATCCTCATTTTATCCTCAAAGAGTATTACTACCATAACTTTGGTTCGCGCAACTGCCTTAATATCATAATACTTTTGTCATGGGTGGTCATGCTGTTTGTTGGAACTACCATCATTGGTGTCGGAACTAGTAACATTTCTCTTGATTTTCCTTACTGTCTTGACAATTTTTGTACCTACAATTTCGTTGCTAATTCTTCAACAGAGCTGTACTTTTATGTAAAACTAATCGGATATCACCAGAACAATCGTATGTACCAGTATTGGCACACAGGTTCATGGATTTTTTTAGTGTAAAACAATTTCATGGAGAAATAGATACTATTAACCACTGCAGCTATTATTATACATATGGAACTCTCAGCGAGACATTAACTGTCGGAGGGTACAGGGTCAACTCATCTGCCAATGCTCATCCTTGTGGAGAAATCATGACATCTTACTCAACAGGTATGAATAGAGTTTCTTAGACATTATCTACCTTGTAAATAGCCAAGGAGGGACGCCAACTTTAGACAATGGTGATCTTGTTTCTTCTTTTAATTCAAACTACCATTTCAGGCGTCTGAATCAATACCAGCTTTCACAATGGGTGGACGTTCAATCTCAAAGGTTTGTCAACTATTTCACAATCCCTACCACATCAGTCAAGTACGAACTGGTAGGCAAAGCCTCGGTGACTGCTGGAAATTATCAAATTGTGGTTCAAAATAATCATGGAAGTCAAGGACAATTGACAAAAGAACTGATTGTAACTGAGGTGGGATTGCTTGGTGTGACAAATCAGGTTCTTGGTTTTACGTTGTTTTCTTATGGTAATGCCCTATCTATTTAGGACTACTTCTTCTTTTTATACATGTATATGTCTGCTTTCGTTGGAGGAAATGATCGGTTTAGGTATAAGGCTAAAAATAATATTTATCAAAGAAGGGGCAGCTTCAGCATTCGTTCCTTTTATTCTCCCTCTAATCTATGCACCCTTCGAACATTACTATCCATTGATTTTTTTAATCTTTCTTCCCTTGAATGGTTAATTTCAAAGGAAGCGTTGCGCATTAACTCATAATTAAAACGAGGTAAATCCTCGTTGAAAGGCATTTTTCGGCAGTAAGAATTCTTAATGTTAAAAGATTTTTGACTTTGCTGATCCTAGCCCACCAACAAATGTTATAGATTGAGATGCTAGTTGAGATCTATGGTGTTCATTGATCTTATTGGCTTCTACTTGGAAAAGCTATGCTTCATGGCAGAATTAGCGATTATCTCAAGGTTATGACCCAGGTAATGGCTATTATGGCTGTTCACTTGCTGATTTTTGTCACTGCTGGAGTTATACATTTTTTAGCTTCTGGCCTTCCCCCGTAGTCTCAGCTCGAAAATTTATCCCCGAACTTTTAATCGATCCTGGCTTATTTTTCTTTTTTTGACAGTATTGATGCCTATAAATTTGTTATGACTATTGATGATTGAGTTCAGTATTAAGTAATGTTTCTCATCTCTAAACTGGGATACTTATGGCTCCTTTGGCTCGAAAATACATGGCAAACGCGACAATAATACATTTTTCATGCCTTAATTTAAACTATTTTCGTATAAGTCCTGAATTTTTTGCTTAATCTATTGATTGTGACGGTCAATCACTGATTCATATTCCCGGATATCTTTCCCTTTTCTGCTAATTACGATCTAATCATTCATTTTTTTGACCACTTCCGTTGGTGGAGGGAAAGAATCCTCTTCATCTTCCTTTGGAGGGTTTGAAAAGCAAGTCTAAAGTTATTTGTGTTGAAGTTAAGTTTAGTGTTCTGCTTCGCTGTCCGATCCCTCTTCGCTTTGTGGTTCTGATTTTAAAAAGGTATTAATTTAGACTAACTCATGCTTGATATTCTTGAGGTACATGCTCTCCTTGAGAGTTTTTTCCTATTTATAGATTTAAACAAAGGTGCGGTAGATGGAAAGCACTAAAGCCCGAGCCATTTCCTTATAATGATCATCAGTGAATGAGAAAGAACTGTGACCATCCTGCATAGCCTAAAAAATACATCTTTATAATTGCCAAAGAAAGACACCTCATAAGTGTACACATTCCCTGTCTCTCTAATCATGTTGCCTAACACCACTCGGGCTGTGGAAGCCTTGGCCTTAGTATCATTAGAAAAACGACTCTGCTCAAAAAGAATGTTTTTACTGCATTTAGCAGCAATGAAGGGAAACATCTGAAAATTCGTACCGAAATTATTTCCGTAAAAAAAGCTGCCCATCCTGAATAAAAAAACAATTACTTTCGACTGTGCCCATGCAAATCCAAAATGAGTTCGATTGCTTGCTTTTTATGTAGTTTTTTTATGTAATTTTTTATGAGAAATACTTCAGGCTGCTTCAGCGGATCTGGCTTAGTCCAGCACCTGTTCAAGTCAAATCCTGCAAAATTGCCACGATAATTGCCTAACTCAACTCCATCCAAGTTAACCATTGGAAAGATATAGATATCGAACCGCCAAACGAGGAAATCAACCTAATGACAGCTTTTTAACAATTCAGTAAGCATCTCTTCAACAATAAAGGATCCTGGAGTTTCACCGGGGTGCTGCCGAGCGAGTATAACGATTGCTTTCTTTATAGTTGCATTGGACTTATCCAACGATGCAATTTTCACCAAGGGAATTGCCTTTCCCATAAGCGTATTTCCAATCGTGGAAAAGGTAGCTTTGGCATTTGATTTAATGCTTTGCAAAAATGCCTCCAAATTTTGTAGGTCGTAAGGCATACCGTGTGCAAATTGAACTTAATCTTTATCAACTGTAAAGTCATATTCGAAGCTTAGTGTTTTGTAGTACTTAGAAGGGTCATCCTCGTAACTCAAATCATTGCGATCATAGTAGATGTTAAAGCCTCTACGTCTCCACATTTTCTTAGAATTTTTATAACTCTTTTCAGACATTACTATTGGCTTCATGCCTAAGCTATACAGGGATTTCTATTTATACTGTGTGATCAGATGTGTACCAGGTTTACAATGTTGAATTTTGCAATGAAATTGTTCTTCTGATTTTTGACCTTGAAATTATACCACTGTGTGAAACCCTTGGTGTTAAGATCATTCTGGAGGATAAGGTCATAAGTGTGTTATCCCACCTGCATACTTTTAGAAGTACCAAATAAACAGCCAACAAGTTTGCAGAGGAAAAATTACTATCAAAGAGAAGATCATTGTCGTAAAGCATTCCTTTGTAGGATGGCAGTGATTTGGCACCTCCATCTTATATGCCTATGAACAAGCTTGAAAAATATCTGTTGTTACTGCGTTTATTATTCCTTTCATTATGGTATTTCTTAAAAATGAGAGTACTTTCATCGTAGCCATTATCTAATGTAAGTTTATTGACTTCTGTTTTCGCTTGAACTAACTATGTTTTATCCATTTCCTTCGAGGCAAGAAGGCCGTAAATCTTTTTGCGTTGTTACTTGTCAGGCACAGATGATCTGATCAGATCAATTCTAAGATTAGCTTTTTATTAGAGCGTAGGGACACTTTTCGTCATAATGGGATTAGCTGGAGTTAGCATTTCGTTAACAGGTAAGCAGTCTTAGGAAAAGAAAGCCTTTCGCTAAGAGAGGTCTTCATTCATATTATAATTTATGCAATAAAGATAAAAAATGAATGAAAGAAAGAAAGTCATTTAAATAGTGCACTAGTGCTTGGCAAAACCCTTGCAATATAAATAAACAGTATCCATATAAAGAGAATATAAATATTGAGATGGAATCATATTTGATATTTTGATGAACTAATAATTAGATTAATAATCTATTACTTATGATAAAGCTTATAGTTGTGCTGACATTGGTAGTGCTAGCTCTCACTGCCGATTACTGCTAAACTGTTAACACTTCGCCTCGCATGTTTTTGACAGACAATTAGGTCAGAACCATTTCTTTATCCTCTTTTATTTAAGGGCACAACCTCAGATTCTCAGTTGATGTTCCCACAATCGCTAAAGTTTACAGCGCCTACTAAGTTACAAATAATCACCCCATGAATTTAGGAGGTAATACAATCAATATCCAGAGTATACGAAATTAAAAAGTGTGGAAGTAAAAAAAGAAAATAGCTATGCTGGCATGGGTCTTGCGGGTTTGCTAGCTCAAAAAGAAAACAATTAAGATGTGGCTATTTGGGTTGGTGAGTTTTACGGATAAAGTCAGCTTCCTACCATCGAGAAATTTAGATATTTTGCATTGCCTGATGGCCTCAGCGCTAACTGCTTTGATCTGCGAGTGGTCAACGACAAGTTATAAGCTGTTCTCAACTGCCAAACTATACCCAAAGTTGGAGAAATCCAGTTGGATCTGTTCTGCTTCATCAAACCTGATGACAATATGTTGTCACTATTAAACAACTGCAGAACAATTTCCTCTCTCTCGACATCGCTTTCTAGACAAAGCAAAATATTAAGTTTGGATTCAAAGTCGTTTTTGCTTTCATCAAACAGAGACCTAAAGTCTGGAGGGTAGATTTTAAGTTACATTGCAGTGTATTATCTAAATTCAAATAATTAAGTGGTCTTTAACAACATTATAGACGGGTCTTCTCTGTAGAACCCCTCCTTTTAGATATCTGATTTTGTCATCACAAATGATAACACTATCATTGCGTCAGATGCTTCTCTGAACAGACTTGTGTTCTTCGAATATTCCATATTCAACGATGTTACAGTGAGAAAAGTCAAGAATTTGAATGAAAAACCCCTTTCTCTGGCTTATGACGCCAACAAAAATACATTGCTGGTGGCAACTCGAGGCGGTATTACAGAGTATAAGTCAACTTCTGATATTGCAGTGGCCAAATACGAAGTCGATCCAACTGACGCCTTGATAACCAATGTGAAAGTAAGTGGCAGTTTAGTAGCTTTTTCAACTAAAAACAAAAATCTATATATATATGAGCGCAACCAGTATAAAATAAATTATCTGCTGACTAAACAAGACATTGGTCCTGAGACTCATTTCCTGCTTGGCCAAGAGAGTAGTTATCTGTTTACTTTCAACGCTAAAATCAGCCAATCAGTGTCTGTTGAACAATCTTATCTCTAATTATCCAAGATTGCTAAGAATGAAGTGGTGAAGGTGACAGCTAAGTCGTAAAACTAAAATTGTTAAGTTTAGATTCGCATTGGTTTTGTACAGGATACTCAATAAATAGTTAATAAGGAAGTGTTAGGAGAAAAAAGCTTTAAGGTCGATCCATTGGATGGACTTAGTCTCAAACTGGATAACTACTACGGCGGAGTTAATCTCAAGTATGAGTTAGAATCGTCTACAAATAATGATGATTTTGATATTTCTTTCAAGCAGATTTAAGACTACGTGTTTGCACCTACTTTTGCGCTCACCGAAGCCTCCATAATTTTAGCAATTAGTGACACCAGCTATTACTACATAGGCATCAATACCATTAAGGAAAGTTTTATCTATATAGACATTTGTTCCCTCAGCAAAAATAGAATATAATGTCAGTTTCAATATAAAGCCATCATATTTTAAAAGAAGCATGCGATTGAGGTCCTTACAGCTAGAACTCGATCTGATGGAAGCAGAATTGTGTGTTGGAGCTACAAAGATGTTTAATTTGCTCAATGGATCAAATTATAAGCCAAATTTCCGTCTGGGATTATTGGAGGTTCGACTTATTCATATTCTTCCATGATTATTGCAGATTATGGGATCATCTTGCTCTCAAAGACTCAACGGCAGATTATTATCGACTTCGAATTAAAGGTGCCTTCAGCGAAAATAGATTAAGAAATGTTTACAAATGATCAATTAGCGGAGGTATAGTACTTTTATCCTAGGGAAATTTACCTGGACAATACCAATCATCGCATTTTATATATCAAATTTCCATCCAAAATAGCCAAGTTTGCCATCCTAGCTAACACCGAAGTCAAATACTTGGGAATTGTTAAAACATTAAAAGAATTTGTTCCTGCTAATCAGTGGAGCATTTCATTCAACAGCGAAAGCATAATTACTATGATGAAAGGTTCTATAACTGAGGAGTATTACAATCCTACTCAATCTCAGTATATCACACTTCAGACGTTGGATAATTTCGCTCCATCAGTTCCCATCATCTACGATATACATTCCTAGCTGTTGGCAATTATTTCTGCCCCTGAAAAGAGTGGTGAGAGGACAGTTAAATTTATGAAAACCAATCAAGGATCAATGGGATTGCAGTACGCGTAGCTGACCATTAATGGAAGGCCGTCCTTTTCTGGAAACTGGTTGCTGGTTGATGGACTGATTCCTACAATATACTTTGTTAGCAGTAGTCCTATCCTATCTGCTCAAACTAACTTACCTGAATAAATTTTCAAATAGGATTTGAACGTGTCAATTGCTGTGAAAAGCAAAACTAAAACTGAAAAATCAACGACAGAAATGTAGGCTGTAAATTATCCAATCAACATAAAAGACATTTCTAATGACAATATAATAAAAATACCCAACACTGCCTAGAATGTGGAGCTACAGATGCCAGTGTAAACATATTTTAATGGGTCAGTCGCAGAGTATACTTTGAAATGCCCTTTTTGCGATGATTAGAAGATAAGTTTGCTACCACCATTGCGAGAAAGTCAGCGCATCAAGGGTATTGCTGCTTCTGATTTCGTTGCAGTTGCAGACAATATTGTGGTTTTAGCCAATAATAATCTTATCCTGTTTAATGGCAAAATTTAGGAGCTCACTAGGTTTAGCATCATTGAGCCAGTATCTTGCACCAACATAGAGTTTAACGCCATCACGGACCTATTAGTGTTCTGCAGCGGAAGCACTGGCCAGTAAATTTTGAATTACAAAATAGCTGATAATACTATCTCTTACAAGGGCAAAAGCGTGCTGCAGGGTACGAATGCCATCCGACACTTCGATGAGATGTTCATCTATTCAAACGATGACGGCACTTTCCTATTTATCTTGGACAACGATGAATACATTAATTCAAATAACAAAAGATCAACTCTTAAGGTTTATCAGGTAAAAGATGACCTCATATATATTGCAGAGTGGAACAGCAAGAGTTTTGGCTTACTCAATGTTTATCCCATCAACGATTTTACTATGTTTGGATCCCAAATTTTTGTTACTCTTGGCAACTACGGTATTGGATATGGAACATTTACAGGAAAAGCTGTTCTGACAGACGTTAATAATTTAAATTTGGTGACTGTGCCTGAGCTAAAAAATATCACTTTGGATGACAGTTACTTTAAGCAGATATCAGTATTATCATTTGACGAGCAAGCCAGTGAATTGAAAGTGTTCATTACATCGACAACTTCCCTCAATATGGTGATAGTTCTTTCCTTGACAGGAAAAGTGTACCGCTTCGGAGGTTTGAAATAAACATATTTCCATTATGGAGGGCAGAGACTGCTAAACTGGCATGCAGTCACCTCCACAAGCATCTTTCTTTCGTTTTATAACAGCAAAACTGAAGAGGTTACGGTGGTTTCTTACAATCGTAATAGAAATCAATTTATTGCTGGGGTGCCAGTAAAATTATCAAAAAATTTGTTACAATATCATGAAGCCTTTATAACAAAGGACAATCAGCTTTTGGTCAGCCATGTCAGCGATATGAGTGAATTAGACGAATTGATTTGTCTCAATATCGTGGGTCATTTCAGTCTTAGGCTCAATTACGATCAACCGGGAGATTTCACCAGTATGAATATTTAAGGGCTCAATAGTTACAGAAAAGCAGTTCATCAGCAGAAAATTCAGTTCGAAAAACCAATTCCTCCTCCTCCCCCACCTCCACCACCAGTCCCTGATGAGGATAAAGGACTTAAGTGGTATTTGATAGTGATAATAATCGCAGCTTCACTTATAGTAGTAGGCACTGCTTACGGATTATTCCGCTACATGAAAAACAAGCATGCTCAAAAATCAGTATCGCTATTGACAGAAAAGGAGGAAGATGAAGAGGAAGAAAGGGAAACGGAACCCAAAGAGGAAATGGCTACTATGGTAGGTGAGACCATGGTGGGAGATAGAAGCAGCATTAATCGCGAATGAAATGATAAGAAAAATCAAATCCATATTGATTAAAACATTGAAAACATTTGCATGGCCATAATCATCATTGGTTTGATTGTAGTTATCTAAACGCAGTCTTTGCCCCTTTTACTTTATTGGCACTAGCCTTATGATACTCCTCAAACAGACTCTTTCTAAGATTTAAGTGCTTCCTTTCTTTTTTTGTAAGGCTATTTTGTTCATAAATTTTGGTTTTGTTATTATTTGGATAACTTAGAATTGGTAGCTTGATATCCGGTCTATTGATGATGCTGGGATGGGGTTGCTTCATTTCTAAGATATATCTTTTTAATCGTTGAAGCTGATTCTCATAGATAAGTTGATTCTCCTTCGCAGAGGAGCAGCAGTTGATTTTCTGCAGACTAGATGTTTTGTCTAGGCTCATCCGCGGGTTATCGTAGCGAAGTTGGCTGGAGCTCATATTGTCCATAAGAATGAATTTGCTGATCTGTCGATTCTTTTGCATATTCTATTAATAGCAATTTATGACTATCATTATATTCTATACTGAAAATCTCATCGAAAAGATTAGTAAATCATGGTTGAACTCTCTGAATCCATTCATTTCATATTAAAGGATATTAATTATCATGCATAACTTAAGTAACTTTATTTCTATTTTTGACTTCTTTTTAGCCAAATAGTTACCAGACCTTTCAGCAGACCTATTTCATCGTGACTGCTTTTCGATTATCGGTAAACTTTGCAGAAGTGGTCCACCATTCTTTTCAGCTCCTGAAGCAACTGGGGAATATTCTCTTAAATACAGAGATAGCCAACCTGCTAACTTTATATCCTATCCAACAGCACGAAAATTGTCCCTACTTTTCTTTACAGATCATACGAAATATTCTCAAACTTGCAGCATTTAAAGAAGGGGTTTGTGGCTGGAGGATTAAACAATGACATTGAAGGACAGTATACATAGTGCAGCATGCCACTTTTAGAGTTTGCCAAAATGTTCTTATCTTTGTCATATCGGGCGCCACAGCAGAAATTGACCATAAAAATGGAAGCTGTCTTTTAGTTGAGAAAGCAGTCTAAGCCAATGGCATAAGGCAACTGTTCGCTGGATGAGTATATAAAATCAACCGTGAAATATCCCCATAATTTCAGTTTTACCCAAAGTTATTTGTACAGATTTCTAGTAATTCCTTAGTAATCAATCAATTCTAGAGGTAAGGAGGAGGGAAATTTGATTGACTGACTGATTGACTTGCCCCCAAGCTATAATTTGTTATAGGTGCCGATCATTGCGAACTCTCCCAAAGGGTCAACGAAGAAGCTAATTGAAAACTGTGTTGCTTTATCGCATTATACTCCAGCCTCAATAATCCCTCCCCTGGTTAAAAAATGGCTGATATACTGTTCATAGTTTGCATAAATGTCCTTATTAATAATTTTAATTCTGCTTTTGAGTTTGCTGCGAAGTTCCTCCGCAATTAGAGTGATCATTTGAGTTTATTCTACCCCTTCCAATAGTGTTTCTCCAGAACAAATCTGTCTTAAAAAGTTAATTTTATTAATATTGAGATAGGCCAAACCCCTGCTCTGAATTTCATCTTCAATCTTGAAGTACCACTGCTTTATATGATGGTTTTTATGAATCAGGATTGCCAGAGAGTTTACTAACTATTTTTATGAAAAAATTAACCTTATTGACTTCAACAGTTGGAAAGGAGGCTTCTCTTTTTGGCTCACTGCAGTCAATAACTTTAGACAGCCTGATTTTGTCGAATAGAGTTTGGCTATATTTTGACTAGAACCCAGTATGGGTATGTTTAACTCAGCTGAAAGATTTACGTATTCAATAGAGGGATAAGAAGGCACAATATAAGCATATTCAGATCCCACAATCTGTCTGATTCTTTTCAAAGCTTTGGGTGAATATAACAGCAACGTTGTTGTAGTTAAATAGCCATATTTTTAAAGTCGATGGCTGTTTTCTGGCACAACAAAATATATTTTGTCTTGAATGCTGGAATTGAAGGTGAAGATGGAGTGGTAGTACTTGATGACTTCCTCGTGCAGTTGAAAGGGAGCGACGTAAATGATGCTGACATCAGTTTAGATGGCCTTGAATATTCGCGTAATTTGGTTATTTTCGCGATGCTTTAAATTTCTTATTGTTAATCGCTTAAACTCTTCAAGAGAATAAGAACAAATGTGAACTTCAAATCTTTTGCATGTTTTTATCATCGACCACTTTTTAGCAAGCTCGTCCTGAAGGCGGTTATTATTCTATAGTTTGGCTGTGATTGATTGCAATATATTTTTACGACAGTGACGAATCAACAGAGCATTCCGCCAATGTCTTTGGATTATTTTGACTCGACTAGTCAAGGCTTTGAATTTTGTATAAAACCGCTTTGAAAAAATCATCTTAAAGAGGGAGATGATGCGAGTAGCAGCTAAATTCTGGCCTGTTAACTCTTTAACTGTGTAGTATTACTCGCCAATGATTTTATGTCTTTTGGTTAATTAACTTTTATTAAGGAATAAGCAGATTAGATCGTGATTAGATAGTACCTTTTTGGTTGAAAGTTTAAGTAAGCCTTTGAAGTCAACGGTGCCGTTCTAAATTTTAAATCTTTATATAAATTTGGTGAGCTTTTCTAGAGATTTAGTGGCTCTACTGGAGTCCTATTGGCTACATTTGGCGATAGATGCCAATATTTTTTTATTATCAAGGCTATCAGGATTAATTCGACTGAACTTGATGGTGAGTAGTAGCTGTTCGTTCAAAGTTTATATTTTGGTTGTAAACTACTTGAGAGCTGTTTGCTTTTCTGTTTTGTTATTAGATTCATTTTTGAGAGTAATATCCTTAGTTGTTAGTCCTTCCTTGGAAGCATCTCCCTCCTTGAATGGAGTTTTCAAAGAAAATATTTTGCTACGAAGGACCACCTGCTTTTGGGTTGAATTTTATAAAATACTTTGTTTACGAATCAGAATTCCCTCTAAATCTATTCTATTGTTTGACTCATACTATCCCCTCGTCATTATTTCTTGATTAATTCGTTTCGTGCTTTTATTGTTACTGCTTTTTTATAGTTAGGGCTTGTGAATAATTCGTTTCGCAGATTGCGATTTCATGCGATGAGTTAAGCTGGCTTTAGCGTTGGAAATGGAAGGAAGAATTGTATTCACAGAACTGATGTCCGCCCTGACAATCCGATCGTTTTTATTGAGCCTAATATTTGTATTCATAATCTGGTTATGGAGTGCGTACTTGATTGAACTTATTGTCTTCTTCTTTTAGGAGGATGGTCTGCTTGAGTTTGGTTAAAAGTGTATTTTCAAGTTGGAAATTCATTAAATATAACTTAACACTAAGACTATAAGCATAATGCAGTGATAAATCATTTTTCGTCCTGCTCAGATAGTACTTATATGAGGTACGATTCATTCTATATTTCTTCCCTTAGAAAAAAGTCGATAGAAAGTATAATTTAAGCTTGTTTTTTATCTGATTTTGAGTCAAGAAGATAGTACTGATTATTCACGCAACGCACTGCTACCCAATGCCTTCCGCTGAGGCCAATCAAATCCATAAGTCCATTTTTCTTGCCTTTTCTGTTCAGGATATAGCCTTTTCTTCGGTCGTTTTTGGTTGTACTTTATTTGCATATTTGATTGATTTCACGTGAATCCAGCCATTTGCATTCACATCCGAAATTTTGTAGGGCAATAATGAGGACATTGCTGTCATAATCTCCTCCCAAGATGTGCTTATGGGGATTGAGGAAATCATTAGAAAGACCGTAACATATATCGTTGAGACTGTCCTTGGTATAAAAAGGGTATCCTAGTAAATTATTAATGGTGCATTTACCGCACTGGTTGCTGAATGGAGTTTGATGTTCGAAATAGACTGACTCCAACTCATTTTGATTGGGCAGCATCCTTAATGATCTCAAGAAATTTATAACAATCAGAAGAGACCACATATTTGATAATCACTCCCAAACTATTCTGTTAAGATTCACACAATCACCAAATATTCGCATTTTTATCTTACAGCAGTTTGAAAGACTGCTTTTTATTGCTTGCTGCCAGATTTAGATTACTGACTTCTTCCTCCATTATGCTGTCTTCGGGAGCATTTTCACTCCCATTGCAATTCCTAAATCCAGAAATGTTTCCAACTCGAATTCCGATATCGTCCTCATCTACGCAATCATCAAACTAGACAGGGCCGTCTTCCTTGTTGTTATCTGTTTCTTCGATTTGGTCTCCTTTTTTCTCTATTTTGATGGTGAGGGTGGGGGTCTAAATTTGTTTTTTAATCTAAAAATTGCACCAATCATAATTGAAATCCCAAGTGTAACCCACGCGGTCGAATAGCTCTCGAAACATCTTACGCAAAAATTTGTAGTCTGGCTTTTCCTAAAACCTCAAAGTGCGGCAGTAGTTGAGATAGGTTGAAAATTATATAGGTAGTCCTCGGCATAAGACTTCGATCGGCATTGATAATTTCTTTTCCTGTATCTTTTCGTATTTCTAATTTTTGTTGTTGGCCTGTGTGGGAAAGATGTTACCTTGACTCCTTGCCAGGGCAGATAACCATTCATAAAGTAGAGCAGAATGAATCCAATAGCTTCTAGATCATCTCTGCGACTTTGGTCAATGCCAAAATGAGTATTGATAGAAGAATACCGAACAGTTCCTGTGAAGGATTTGTTCTATTTATAGGGAATGTGCTGATGTGTTTTTATATCACGATAACGTCTGCACAATCCAAAATCAACCAGGTACACAATATGCGATTTCTACTCTAATCCAATCAGGAAATTTTATGGTTTTAAGTCGCGATGCACATAATTAAGAGTATGAAAATGCTATATTTTGTGCAACTTAATAGGACTATTAATACCATTTGATCAGCAAGCATTAAAACTGTTTTGAGGGTGAATGACTTCTCACACATGAAGAAGAGATCCTCTAGGCTCGGTCCTAATAGTTAAATTACCATATAGGTGCAACGATTTTATTGGCCAGCCCAGTACACTTTTGGAAAGCCGACCACTTTGTCGAAATTTCGCAAGATTTTATATTCGAACATAAGCTGGGGATTGCGCACAGATTATTATTACTTCATTTATCAGGTCATACCATTTTCACTGCATAAAGGGTTTACTACCCTTCAACAGTAGCCAAGTAAACGGAGCCAAATGCTCCCTTGCCAATCATAGGACCTATGAGGTATTTGCCGGCGATGACTGGGCATTGAAGTTGCTTTGTATTTGACATTTAAATATTATTGGTTTTTAAAGTATTCGTTTCTTTCACTGATAAATTTGGTTATCAATTTTGGTGGATACAATGAGCTGTGAACTTCAAAAAGGGAAAGAAAGCTTTATTGGAATAGTGTTATGCTAATGTTTTCCAATCAAAAATAATAGAATAGAATCTGCAATAAATAGTGGTATGCTTGACTACTCCTGTTCTTTTCACTATCTTAAACAAAAGAGAATGTCTCATCAAAACATGCTGGCCAGATATCTGCTCGATAAAAACAAAGGCCATCCCAAAAATAGAATCGATTGTAATCAGGATGCATCCGTTCCCATCTTCAGACATAAAAGGGAGGAACCTGCCCGATAAACATACATTCATCATATCAACCACAGACAAAATAAGTATTTGCTGCAGTCCGAGTAAAATAGCGATTCATCCATTGAAATAGATGGGCAAAAATCGTGTTCCTGGAACCAATTATTTCAGCAGGTTAAATATAACAAAAACAGAACCAATGAGTCGCTAATGAAAATTCTGCTAAAAGACTTCCTGGAAAAGAAGCTGAGCAGCTTAAAACCTTCTCGAACAGAATAAAATAGCGCTTCTGATAGAGGGGAAGGTAGCAAGGACACAATTGATGCAAAAAAGAAACCGTTTTACAAAAAAGAACAAACCCAGCCACAATCGAAACGTAATTATAGATGCAACGGCAATACAACTAAGATCACAATTATGAGAATAGCTGATTTGTAAAAGGTAATCAACAGATAGAAAATACGCAAAAACACATCTCCTCATTTGAGTGTCAAGACTAATTCTGATCAAACCATAATTAAAACTCCGCCTGAAATCGACTCACATTTATATGATTGTACAAAGAATGGCAATCAAAAATAGCAATTGTAAGAAAGCATTCTTATCAAGCGCAAATTGCCTGACATTACTCCTGTAAATAAATAAGAGTTATTGAAGGTGTAATAACGTCACAAGTTTAAGCCGTAATTGTTGTAAAAGAGGCAAGAAATCAGAAATAACAATATTGAACATCAATATTTGAAGAAAAGAATGTTGAAAGTCCATCAACACAGCAATGATACTGATACTTCCATTTCATTGAGGCGCAAAAACAAACTGTCATAGATCATGCATACCACTTTGGAGAAAGCAAGCTAAAAAGAAGAGATAAATGTTGACCCCTGGAGTACTTCTGAGATAAAGCCCGAATAAAAAATGGAGTTATTCGGAGAATGATTTATAATTGTTAAATGGTAACCAATAAAATAAACAAAGAGTATGAAACACCTGCAATTATTGATAAATATTTGAGTAGAACATCAGACGTCGGTCATTGGCTTTACAATTTGATAGATATCAAATAAATAGCACAAGCCTAATGAGGGATATTGTGAGATTAGCAAACATCAATTTTAGAACTGGAAGAATCAGCGTTTCAAATTCAGTTATTCCGCAACTCCAATCTTTTATTTTAGTTTTGTTTTAGGTGTTAATATTTTTAAGATATTGGCCGTTTAAATCAACTCAACAAATTGATAATTTTTATTTCAGAGTTCATAATCATTATAAAATCCAATATGACTTAAAGCAATCCTAAATTCAATCCTGCAGATGCTACTCCCTCCAAGTTCAGCATCGTCTCTGAGGACAATCCAAATAGCCCCTACAAAACTGGCAACAGATTTATAGGAGCAGTTATCCTAATCTTGATGTTCGGTGTATTTTGGATATATGGATTTGCCAGTGAAGTGCTGCTGGTGACTTCATCTTCTAACTCCCCCTTCATGAACTTTATCTCACAGACCATCTATGGCAATATTTTCATCCTCAGTGCCATCTTCACGATCATTGGGTTCGGTCTGCTGCTGACCTATTTCGCCAGTGAAACAGCCACGGGTCTCTTCACCAGTTTTTTCATCGTGTCGTTCACCATAATCATTTCGCCCTTCCTACAGAAATTCTGGTTTAACGTGTTCATAATTGACTTTCGTGGCTCAAGCTCAGTTATCACAGATCCCTAACGCTTTTATAAATTAAGCTTGGGAGGCCTAAATTTTGATGTGGACTTTTTTAACTTAAAAATAGCCTTGGCTAATGCAATTTCTCAGCTGGCTTTAGCAATGGGCCTTTTAGGAAAGTTAACTCCTCCTCAGATAGTATTAAACTCATTACTTTTCAATTTTGCCTGGAATTTAAACCATTTCCTCTGTGCTCTGCTCCAGCAGAACTGCCCTGACCAGCGTCTATACGATGATTATCAAATATCTAGTGTTTACCTCTTTGCTGCCAGTTTCGGAATAATGGTGAGTATCTTGATAAAAAAGCCTATGCTGACCCGCTATTTTAGACATAGCAACATGTCATCTATCCTTGCCCAAATTGGAACTTTCTTCCTGTTCCTCTCTTTTTGTGCTACCACCACCTTTTTCTCCTTAAAATTTTTCACACCTTCAACAGGCTAATATGCTAGAAGCTACGTATGGCAAGAGGCATTTTTGGGTACTTTCTTTGCTCTCAGTGCAAGCGTCATATCGACCTACATCTTTTCAATTTTCTTTTCGTAGACTCGAAGAATAGGTATTCGTGAGTCAATTATGGGCACCATAATGGGCGCAATTCTATACGGTCCTGTAGCAGGCACCTGCATAAATATTGGAGCAGCTATTGCTTGTGGTATATTGGCTGGATTCTCCTCTGCCATCTTCTACAAAAAAGTATATCCAAAAATCAATGAAACAGTAGTATGGGATAGTTTGGGTCTGCTAAACATCTGGGTGGTCAGTTTCGTGGCAACATTCCTCATCTCTCCCATAGTAATAAGGACATACTACAATTATACTGTCAATCTATCCACTTTATCAGTTTCGAGCATTGATGTTTTGGGAAGTGCAATATTAGATGTGACATCTGCAGGGTGGTCGCTCATTTATGTAGGCATTACTGTAGGAATCGGCCTGGGATGTGGGTTCATAGTAGGATTTATTCTCAGAACAATTGACAAAGTTTTCGGGGCTGAATTTAGCGATCAGATGCTGTTCTTCCTTGATCAAGGTTTGAGAGGGCCGGCTGAGAAAATGGATCCCTTCTACGGTCAGTACGTCGGAACCAGTGCTGATTTAGTCAAGCAGGGGGACCAATGAAAATAATCTATGATATATAAACAAATAATCATTATCTAAGTTAGCTCATTAAAACAATTATATCAGTGAGCAGCCAATTTGAAGGGAAAACTTAAAGAGGTCTTTGTCCTATTCAGCTGAGCAATAGCTGCTTTTGTTTTCTCGAGTACCCTCTTGACCTTTTAATTTACTATTAATTCCTTCCTGCCTTCGTTTGTACGCCGCAACTTAATTTAATTATTTTTCTGTAAAAGAGAATTTATTTTTAGAGATACTCCTCTTTCAATACTCTATAATTTTTTATTTAGCGCCGGTTTGTCCGTAATTGCTAACAAAGATTGCTCATTTAACATGTTTTGATGACTATTGTCTATTTTATGAATTTTGGGCCTTACGTTTTTTCCAGATTCAAAAAAGTCATGATTATTATTTTTTATGCTTTTTGATACTGATTTGGACTGTTAGCTTTCATACTCTCCGGGATCTTCGTAAATATTAGACTTTTTGGCCATGAACTGTGGCTTGATGAATTGATTAACAAAATGTTAAAACTGGAGAGGACCTGCAGATTAATAAATATTCTTTTTGGCGACTTGATTACCTTTATGACCTTCAAACTTATTACTACTTTATTTGACTTTTAAGGTATGCTATGAGAGCTCCCGATCAACTGATATTAGGTTATTACGATTATTAATGCCTGGTTATTCGGAAATATCGACATAGTGTGGGTTTAACTCCATCTAATAAGTATCTACTGACCCCTCTCCATCACCAAAGTCATATTGAGATAAGTTAGGCATCTTTGCATTTGTGGGTGAAGGGCATTCGGGTTCATTAGGCTTTTTTTCTGCTGCTAAAGCAGGTTGATAATGATGTAGTTTGGCATTGTTGTTTTTTTCAGGCAGATTATTGTTGTAAATATTAATATAATTGATGTGTTGGACTGGCTCTGGGTTGGTGTAAGAAGCATAATTTTAAGGATTGGTATAATTTGCCTTTTAATAAGATTTTAAAGTCTATTCCATTCTACCTATTAATTTCTTGGTTCTTTGATCATTTTTATCACCAAATGTTGACTCCTCAGGAATAGCTTGATTACATCCACTATTTCTTTTCCTCTGAGTCTTTGGCCTAAGTTTTTGTCGAAAGAACTTGATTTCCTAATCAATTTTTATAATTTTTTAATGCTACATATTGTTCAAGGGTTATTCTGGATATGAATTTAAATTGCAGTTTGCTTTGATGCGATTAAAATTTAATTCTTTGGGTTATGAAAATCTCAAGGGAGGAATGCAATCTTCGTTGGTTTGTTTGGTTAATTTATTATCGTTTTAACGAAGAGAATTCTAAATCGATTCCTCAGACGCTAAATCTCCAGGAATCCGCAAGAGCAGCATCTTATTGTTGATGGGATGAATAACCTCGTGAGAGGATAAGGATGTCTCCCACCAGCCTATGAGCTTATCAATGCTGGCAATAACTGTTTTATGGTTTCCCATTTTCAGTGACAATCCACCACACACTATAAGCGGCGATACATAAATTTTGAGCTGGGCCTATTTAGTAATACCAATGTCCTATAATTTAAACAGGTTATAAATTCCTTCCTTCATCAGAAATCCGTTGACATTCCTAAGGATTTTACCAAAATTGAGATTGGCTAACTGAAATATTAGATTTGGGTTACTATCGTTGGCAGTGATGATTTTTTTAAGTGAATAGGGTACAGTCTAAAAGTAGAAGGAATAAAACACATCAGTGGATGAGTTAAGTCCTGGTTTGGGATGCCCTCTGGTTATCTTTTAAAGATTGATTATATTTGGATGATGAATTCTCATCAGCTTTTGCAGCTTAGTGTTAGAAATATCGCAACTGATGACAGTTTTAAACATTTTGCACTTACGCTTGTCGTCATCCAGGAAGGGATATTGACAATGTGGAAATAGGATGAAGCTGTCTCCACTACCACTTTCCTTATTTTGACTTAATAGGCTGCCTTTTATACCCTTGAGCTTTTGATTGCACATGGCTAAATGCTGTTCAATGTGACTGATTTGATCTGATACTGCATTTCGCATATACTACTGATAATTGGGGTCAATATACAATTAAATGCTAGAATATATCTATGCATTCCTATTGAGAATGTCACTAATTTTAGCTCCATGAGGACAGAAGCCAAATAAAAAAAGATTACTCCCAAACAGTACTAATTTAATAGTTTTTTAACTCCCAAAAAGCCAAGAGAGAGCAGCTCCCTTAATAAGTGCATGCCTCCTTTTATATCAGAGAAGATGAGGAGCATTGCCAAAAACATGAAAGAGAGCAAAATTTAATAGTTTAATGCTAGGTTACGTTAAAATGAAGGGAAAGTGATATTTAAAAGTTGGCTAAGAATTCTTAATGCTCCCCTACAACCACAGCCACCATCTGCAATGAACCGGTCTGATTTCAATATCAAAGAGATTCAAGAGCTCAATTACATTATGAAGGAAAAGATAGATAGCCGGACAGCAGAATATAAACACATAGGAGAGTAGTTTCTGCAAATATGTGAATAAAGTGAAAAGAATCAAATTAAAAATTAAACACTTAAGAAACAAGTGAAAGCCATGGAGTAAAACAAGGATAAATGCAGACGATTCATCAAATATTATGAATTGCTAGAAGAATAAAGACTTCAGTTGAAACAAGAAAACTAGAACTATGAAATAAATATAAAACAAATAAAAGCTTAGATTCATATCGATCAAGAATTGATAAATAAGATTAAGTATGTGACTGAGGCTAAACAGACTGAACTTAAATTTATTACAAACAGAATCGAGGAAATGAAAGTCAAATGGAATCAACAAAAAGTCATGCACAAATAATTATTAATGAGAAAGCTGGAAAACCAAAGTTAAATTATCAATGTTGTGTTTTTAGTTGGAGTCCTCAGTGAACAGATTTACATCCTCACTCTTAAGAAGAAATATTAAATGATCTAACAAGCTGTTTAAAAAAAAAAAAAATCACTAAAATAAACCACTGATAAAAAGATAATGCAAAATGGGCTGGACACTCATCTTTCAATGAGATAGATAGTTATTGATTCTTAAAACAGTCAAATGTTTATCATTTTTAAGGTGTTTACTTCCATTTATATGCACGCACGCACCCTTTACCTTATACATCCCGCAGTCACCATGAATAGGATATCCTCTTTCTCTGATAAATTCAAATAGATTTACTACTTCTTCAATTTCTAAGAATATATGAATGTTTTGATTGAAAGGTACAAAAACCATCAGAGTACACTTATCAAGACAAAAGAGAGTGTTGGAAACGCAATTTAAACCCATAAGACTAAGCGTAAATTATTGATTGTCACTTAGGAAAGATATATTGCTTTTTTGAAATGGGTACTAAACACATTTTAGCAGCAGAATTAGAATACTTATTTTCTTTATCTTAACAAATCCACATTTTCTATTGAAACTGTCAATTTAGAAAAATATCGCGAGATCAGTCTTCAACCCTGCAAATAAGATTTGGAAGTATCAAACGTTCTCAAAATTACTTTTATAAATAGCTGGCAATGATTAGTTTAAGTATATTATTGATAAATTCAATTCGATTGGTTTATTTTGTCGTTCTATCATTTCTTATTGCATATGGCATCCTTATAGAAGGTAGGAGAGTAATAGCTCACTTACAAATTCCAGCATTTGCCCACGTCTTTGCTGAGGAAATTCTACCATGCCTCGTTGTAGATGTCGGTGAATTTGACCTTCGCCTTTCTTTGATTTTTGCCTAGAAGCACGTGAATCCACTGATCATCGATACCAACCACGTAGCCAACCTCCAAAGTTTGTAATAGTATCACCCTGGCTCCAATGTCGTGAAATTAGGGTTCTGATCGATAAGCGGGAGGAGCAATCAAGGCTTGGTTTTTTGAGATAATTTCATAATATGAAAACGAAACAATGGCATTGCTTCCTTTCTTTTCAGTATAAAATTTAGGGAAATCTTGCTGAGCAACTCGAGAATAAATGGAATAAAAGCTGCCTTTGTTGTGTAAATTATAGAGCTTTATAAATTATTGGTAAGTTTTGATATTTGGGTCCTTAGTTTTAGCGAACAGGGACACTGCTTTGAACTCCTTTCGAATTTTGCCTGATTTGCAGTCCTCCAAGGTTTACACGAGCCAATGGAACTACTAAATGTATTTTTAAAGAATTTTGAGTCCAGTCTCAGAGACTTCGATCTGATTAAATATCTATTGAGGATTCTTTGTGTTCTCATACTTGAAGTTGCACCTAACGTACTGAGGAACAATTTTGCAGCTATTAATATCGATGAAGTTAAGTCCGAAGTTAAGAGCAGTAGGCAGCCGATCATTGAAGTCTTTCTTAGAGGATGGTTTTGGGAGGACAATTACTTCACTGATTATGGCAAAAAAGGTTTCAGTTGATATCTACAAGTGATCGAGTACATAGCTCAAAGTGAAGAAGTCTTATTCAACTAAATAAAAAATTGGGTACGTTCTTCAATTTTGTTTTATGATTTGATAGGGTCTCCTGATAGCTTGACCTTTACGTATTTATCGCCCAACTATTAGATCGTCCCCGTACATCCAAAATATTTGGAAGTAAGTATCACCACCCTTTATTTGAGTTTGTACATATCTTTATACTCATATTTCTGGGTATGATGTATGTAATCAAAGTTGGGAGCCTTGAAAAGAGCGTAGTCAGGAACGACAACCTACTTTTTGGTTAATGCCACGTGAAATCTCTCTAATTCTCTTATAAACTGTCCCCGTTTAATGATGAAATAGTTTTCACAAGTACCAGCAATACCCTGCCTATCATACTAGCCTTCGATGTATTCCCTAAAGTCAGGCGTACACTTTTATACTTTGTCAACATAGCCGATAAAATTATTAAAAAACACCAACTCTGTTGGGTTTCCCTGATACTTGTACTTATACTCAGGTACAACCTTGCCTTTTTAGTTGAATTTGCACTTCGGACCATATAAGGATAAGGCTGGAAATCTTCTTTGATTATTCTCTTTTTGCTTTCCATCGTACTTGACTCTGATAATCTTTCTCAGCTAATTTTTGAATTTATCGTTGAACATTACTTCAACACCCACATAGCTATCTTCCTTTTCATAGAAGAAAATTGTATTTTTACGAGAATTTCTTTAGATTTACTCTTTAGATAATTTTGTCTTGATACCTTCATAGACTGTTTTGGTATCTCCGTCAGGCAAAAAATAAATTAAGGCTCTTTTATTATATTTTAAAGTTTCAAATTTGTCAAATTGGAATACTTTAGGAAAATAGTCTTTTGGTGCTTTTAGTATGCACTTTGGATCAGTTAACTCTTTGGCGACTGGAGGTGGAAGTAACCCAAAATTTTGCTCAGGAAGCATGAACATCAGCGCGAGTATGGGATCAAAAGGTTCATCCTTTTTAAGTTAAACGTTGATAGCGTGAGAAGTGATGTAATCATCCACGTCACAGAGCAAGGGTGTATAATGATAAGGATAGTACCAAGTCCATGACTGCAGTCCTTTGTAATAATACTGGCAATAAAATGAAAGTCCCTCGATATAGGCTTTGATTATATCTTCAAATTTGGTTTAATTTCGTCGATCCTGAATGTTGAATCTGCTTCGGTAGTAGTTGTCAATACCATTGACTATTTTTTAGTCTTCCACTTCAAATTTTTAAATTTCATTGTTTTTCTCCTCTTCCTCTTTAGCGCCCTCATCTGAAAAGATAGAAGGATCATGACTCTAACGATGATTCTGTTTGGACTTCTTTTGGTTCTTCATCTCTGAAATCATATTTGCCTCAAACCTTCTTGCTAATTTCAGCAATCTGGAAACGTTCTTCCAATCAATATCACCATCAATGTTAATAAATTGTTGATGTTCGAGGAGATACTTCTTGTACTGATTGAATAATGCGTCCATATGGTTGTCCTTCAGCACGAAGCAGAACTCCACTGGCAGGAAATCATTACCCACGAAAGCCATTAGTAACACAAGGTCGTTTATTATGTCTTGAATGGTGCAATTTTTGACTGCGGATAGAACTCCCTCAAACTATTTTTCAAAATATTCCCGGAGAATGTTTATCATTACTAGTTCAAATTGAGGAGCACCTGTCTTGCGAAAAGTGGAAGTCGCAGTCCAGCTCATTGAGGGAAGCTGTGTAGTATCTTCTTTTATTATGCAAATGTAGTCCAAATTAAGTGTGAGAGTCAACAGTATGACATCAGCATCTGGAGAATACACGCAGTGAGTAGTGTTTTTGTTGAACAACTCAATCTGCTTACTGTAGCGCAGAAAGTCCATAATTTTGTGTTAACCCTCTCCCGGCACACAACAGTCAGAATAAAATACATGTAGACCCTTCCACTCAGTTGACATTAACTCCATTATCTGCCTTTTGAGAGTCTCACATAACTTGAAGAGGAATTCAGTTCCTGGAGAAATAGAATTTGCCTGAAAATATTCTTCGGTTTTAATCCCTACCTTTTAGACGAGGTTATCGAAAAACTCTATATCCTCAATGCCAGATCTAAACCTTCTATCACGCGATTGATTGATTTTTGCCCGAGGAGCAACTCCATCGAAGGCAATGAAAAGCAGTTTTCGAGGGTTCACTACGCGAATAAGTTCAAGCAGATATTGCAACACTCTTTCTGCTATTTGTTCGAAGGTGAGGGGTTACACTTTGTTTTTGAGGAAGCAGCCACTTTCCTAATTTAGTCGGGGACTACCCTGATGCATTGGTAAACAAGTGCGTTGAAATCGATGTAGAAGTTGTCAAAAATGGGTATTTCCTTGTTGGAATCGGTGAGGTCGAAACGAATCATAGGGTAGCGTCCTTTGAGCCTAAATCGGAAAAGGGGTACCATCTGTAGAATCGTGGAATGCCCATAACTATGATTAAATCTTTGATTTGAACTATGCACAGCAATATGCGTATAGGGTATAAACTAAGAGTTTATTGTGATCTAAATATTTACTGTTGACTTAAAAATCTGCTTATGTCTGAGGTAAAATAGTTCTACCATGCCTATGAGTTGTGCCTCAGTTATCCGATTTAAAGTTTACCAATTTATCTTCAACATTTAATCGCAGATTAGCTCTGTGATTTTTCTAAAGATAAAAATGAAAGTAGAATATAACTACAGAATTTTGTTTTAGTAAACCAAACAATCAGATTTCTTATACAAATATATAAAAGCATAATACATGAAAGATAACTAGCAGGAAGATGAAATCATAGAGAATTACCTTCGGGAGCGTGAGAAGGCCCATGGAAAGGAAGAAGACATAGTGGCAGATGATTTGTTTGCCAAAAAGGAGTATCTTAAAATTAATGTGTTGTAAGTGTATCATAAAGATGACGATAAATTGGAAGCTTTTGCTGATTTTTTTCTTGCCTACCTGAAGTAACACAAGGGAATTAAGACTGACCATCATGATCTAAACATGCTCACCCTCTAAGAGCTCAAACAACTCATTCTATAATTTACTTAAAGACATATTAGGAAAATATAACCAATCCCTGAACCGGAGAAATTAAACTCTTAACTCTAAGATGATGATTAAAATGATGATATCAAGCGGCAAATGAATAAAAAATAATTCCAAGCTAAAAAGGTCTACTATGTAAGAGATTGTCTATTCAGAGCAATGGAAGCTGGGATTATCAATTGAGTGGATATTAAGAGTGCAAGACTAGTAAGATTTACTTCAAATTGGAGTAAGGTAAAAGTCCTGTCGTGAAGCTTGGCAAGTACATAATTAAGTATGCAGGAATTTTACCAAGAAAAACGGTGGTTTTTTTGGTATGGGAGGTAAATTGTAGTTATGGGTGACTATCTCAAATAATTTTATTAAGGAGGCAGTTGAAAGAAAGGTGCAAGACTTTGTTTTTCTAGGATAAATTCTATCAAAATGCTTTCCTCTTACTTTTATTCCTCCTCTGTAAATTACAGAAAAGTAAATGGACAGAGTAAACGAATAGAGTGTGCAGGCATCTCTATTGCAGAGATGCAGAATTTTCATTAATGCAATCATCCTCAATTAGCAATTTCTGCAAAACTTATTTACTGATAGATTTTTTCGAGAGATGAAGTACTAATAATTTGCCTCTCTGAAGAAAAAAAGTGAAAAGTTGATGATAAACGAGGTGAGAATGGTTGGTGATGTGAAGGGATTAGTAGGTATTGAAATTAGTGATAAAAACTAGCAAGCGAAAAAGGATTACAGCAAGAAGAGTTAATTATTTTAAAAGATGTGGAGAAACATTGCAGAGTCGAACAACAGGATTAGCGAAAAATTGAAGGAGGTCGAAAGGTAGATTGAGAAGGAAAAGAAGGAGTTCGACTACATCATCACCCAAATCACGCAGGATAGTTTCAACCTTCACTCCAACAGCTATTAAGGCATGCTCAACGTTATGTTCGGTTACAAGGATATGTTTAAGGTATATTCTCAGAATTTCAGTCAATATCAATCGCTTTTTGATAATTTCAACTCTCGCATGGCCCTTGATGCTCATCGTTACTGGCGAGCCTTTTCCCGATACAAAAATCAAATTGGAGAGATATCTCATGAATATCAAGTGCGAAGAAAAGTATTTTTGGATAAGGAAATTAAAAGGTTTGATGTTCAGGATGGCAAAAAGGGAGATAGTCAAAAGGAAGTCTTGTAAAAATAGGAAAAGAAATAAATACATCCTGTAAATCAATCAATCATATCCGAGTATGGCATTGAGAACAACTGCTAACGGGAAGCGCTTTGGATTTAAAAATACTCGAAGTGGCAGGCATACATAAACAGTTAATTCACTCTTAGCTTCTAAAGACTGCTTACCAATAATATTGCCGAACTTAGTTAAATTCTACGCGAGAGCGCCCATCAACTACTTTAGTCACGCCAACGATAGGAGCAATCAGTGATAAGCAACCTTAGTGCGATAGTATGAGACCATGTTTGATGTTATCTCCTTTGAAAAATAAATAAATAGGTTCCATAACAATAAAAGATTGTATAATCAAGTTTCTATGAATATGGCGTCAAATCGCATGGTGATCCAATTAACCCATTTCGTCGGGTTTATCCTAATGGCTCTGGCTGTAATGGTAGTGTCAAAGTCATTTCTAATTTTAGTATGCCGATCATTGTTTGCTTTAAATATTTTTCCACCTTCGACTTCTTCCCAATCTTTTCCGTTCATAGTATACGATACCTTATATTATGTGATCCATTGATCACAGTTAGGCCTTCCTTGAGTTATCACTGATATCCATTTTTCAGGTTTAATGCTTGAAATTTGAACCCATTGCTCTTGGTTAAGTTACCTCGACGACCAAGCATCTTTTGGTATGTCTAATCTCCATAGGTAGCAATCTTTATTGGGATGGATGGTGGAGTAAGTCACCGGAAACCCGCACTAAACAGCATAAATTTGCTCCATGAAATAGCAATTAAAGATTATTAAATATTAAGAGCAAGAGTAAATATACTTTGAAAATATATATATTTCTGATAGTTAACTCATGCAAATTAAATGAAATTATGGAATAGCATTCATTTAAGATCTTTCACAGATTGCTTCAGGTATCCCTTATAACCATTGATGTAGAACTCATTGGATACGTGGAGCTTAGTCTCTTGAACAGACGGCCTCGCTTCAACTGCCTTAATGAACTCAGCAATTTTAGTCAATTTTTTTGGAATAAATATTCCATAAAAAGATTCATTTACACACCACCTTTCAAACCAAGGATAGAGTAGGATATCAGCTAGAGTAAATTGTTCACCTAATGCATAAGGACCAATAATTTCTTTTTAAATTATTTCCAAATTGCTATTAATGCCCTAAATCACTGCTTTCTTTTCTTCCTCACCTTTAGAGTTCAATCCTTTTGTTGAATAAAAGGAAGATATCAATTTGCCAGGAACTCCCTAGATGAATCTTCTCATCCTCAGTCGATCGAAAGGCTGGTCAGGAATGAGATTAGTTCCAGTCGAGAAAGATTCAGCTACATACCAAGAGATCAGGTCGCTTTCTGCTATGACTTGGTTTCCATGTATGAGGATAGGAACCTTTCCATCGGATGTAAGATCAGCTGCATAGGCTCTTTTGTAAATTTATGTAAACCAAGGTTCTTTCTTGTCCAGATTAGCCTCTTTCATTTAAAACTTAACTTTTTTCTCCAGTAAAGTAATCCATGCCCTCTGGGCAAAGGGACAAATTGGATTCATGATAAGAGTCACTGCACTAGACGCCATTTTAATTATAGATATTGTGATTAGTACTAAAATTAAAAAGCGTGCTATTAATTTTCTGATAATAATTAACAAATCATAAACTCCAAAAGGCTGAGGCTTTTCCCTTGAAAAACTGATTATCTTATGAAAGAGACGTCTTTATATCGTACCGACGAGCAAATAACGATAAAAATATGATAGCGAACTCCCAATGAAATAATAGTTGATAAACTCTCAATGAATTTATCTATCTAAATATCTAAATTAATGTTTTTTGATTGATTAAGCATCCAACTAATGTTTATATTCGGTGATAGTATAACATATTTTATAATTAATTCTTGCTATAACTCAACTCATCCATGACCAAACGCTATAAAGAACGGTACTCTTTTGAGGAACGACTGGCAAAAGCTAAAAATTTCCAAGAAAGCGACCCAGACAAGGTCATGGTTATTGTAGAAAAACACAATAAATCGAAGCTTCCAGATTTGCAGAACACCAAGTACAACTCTGATCACATAGATTTCTGACTTACAAACACTTCAAATTTGGACAGGTGAAAAACTTAGTTTAGAAGAAAATAAAGTAAAAGATGGGAAAGGACAAGGAGGGTAAGGAATCATACTTCCTTTTCATTAACGGAGTATCGCCTGGACTTGGTAACTCATTAATAACTTAGAGGAGACTATGCAGTCGGTGTATTAGAAACTGAAATAGAAAGACGGCATTCTCTATATTACTTATCAAGAACAATTATCCTTCTGATTGCGCAAATATTTCATCAAAATATATGTTTCTTTATACAAACAAAGACTAATTTAATAAATTTGTCGTTAGATTGAACAGCTAATTAAATTTAACAACTTTTTAAATTAGATGAACCATTCAAATAATAAATTTGGATTATTATATATAGATTATCTGCTTCAAGCAATAGACAATAAGCTTTATTTGTATTTACTATAAATAGCATAGAGATGGCAAGAATCCCAACGCTCAGTTGCCATCATTTATAGTTTATTACCTTTATTAGTTATTGTATCGAAGATAGATCTAATCTTTGAAGTGCAGGAGACAAGTATTCAATTAATACTAATATTTTTTGATCATTCATGATGAAAATCCAATGCATGATGAATTTTAATTGTTGGAGATGATATTTGAAGTTATGTTGACCATATTTTATTATATATGCCTCATTTTGCTGCCATCCAGCCAAATTCTTTGCCTAATAGCATAAAAAATTGGCCTTCATTCAGCACGACAAGAAATAATTTGGTAAAAGGTATATAAAGACATATATAACCATAAACTAAGAAAATAACTTGAATTTTAGTTATTAAAACTTTTAAATGACTAAGTTTTAACTCGATAAATGGGATTTCTTTGAACTCTTAGACTACAACAATAAAACACTAATCACAAAGCTCTACAACTCCAAATAATTAAAATTAATGGAATGCTACTTTGATTCAAAATATTTCAAAGTTTATCCCTCGAGTACAAAATAATCAGTTAAAAATATAGTAACGAGCTATCCCCAAGGACTTCTGGAAGCTATACTTATGTCAGTTTCAGCCAAGAGATTTACTTCTTGATTTTTAATATTCAGTTATTTGTATTGTAGTTTCAAAGAATTCATTCCTTATAATAAAATTGGGGTATGATTAACAATATTTTTATTGATACTCTTTCACGTTTTAAGAACAACACTAGAGTTCAGGACTTAGTGATCGACTTCAAAGACTAGATGAGACCCAAAGTATTTCAGGGAATGAATCTGCAACCTTAAAATCTCATTAAAAGATTTAACATTCTTCAAAGAAAGTAAAAGATGGATAATAAATAGGTTTGAGAAATCTTTAATTGCCAACTCCTAGCTGCAATGGCTTGAGTACTAGAAAAAGCTCTTTCTGTGGTTCTTATTGGCCTTTTGTAGCCTTCACTTAAAAAGAATATCATAGATCGTCAATTAATATTAATATAGAATTGTCAAGAATGGCAGGAAATATCTCAATGCTTTCATAATAAAAGCATACTTTTTATGCAGTATGAAGCAAGGAATATGGAAAGACATACAGAAAGAATACAGTGGCAACTCACAGAATAAAAAATGTTGACTTAATTTGTTAAGTATTTTTTTAAATATTGAGGAGCCAAATTCAAGGCAATTGGCATGAGATATCTAAAGAATTGTTCTTTAGATCTCAAGGATAGTTCTTTAAAACACCAAAACAATGTAGATAGCATTGGTTTAATCACATGGATTCAACAATTCAGAAAGGACAGTGGACTATCGAGGAAGATCTACTGATTCTTAACTTTGTAAGTCGTGAAGGCCATCATTGGTCTAGAGCTGTGACTTTATTAAATCACAAGCGAACTGAGCATATGACAAAGAATAGATTTAGTTCTTTAATCGTTTGTGCTCGTAAACTGAGCCCCCTTGAAAATTAGGAAAATATTCTCATTAAAATACTGATTAAAGAGTTATAATCCAACAAAAAAGAACTGAAAATAATCACACCTTCATTATCTTAAGTCAATTTATAACAGTAAGAGGTTGGATAAAGTTTATTATCTCATTAGCCACATTAAATCAATTATATTGATCAAAATAATCAGGTGGAACACAATTACACAAAAAATTGGGAAGCAGAAAAAATTGATTTTTAGAATAGTCGTAAAAGAGCTTTTGAGTGCTCCTTCCAACCTTTTACAAAAAAATAATCATAGTTGGATGAAGTTTCGGAAGAGAAACATATTGAAAGGAGTATATTTCCATTTCTCAAGAATAGGACTGAAAACTTTCCGACGGGATAGCTACTTCTTGGTGCTGATTTACATATTCAGAACGATGTTTTCTGTGTTTTAGATATGCAGCGAATGGCCATAGAAACACGAGATATGTCGTCTGCTTTTTATCAAATGGAAAGTCTACCTCTGGAAGGGATGCTCTATGTGATTCGCAGTGACAGCACAAACATTCATTTCTGAGTCAATTTTTGACCATGATATAAAAAAAATATAAAACATTAATTATGCGAAGTAACATATTTAACCATCTTTTTCTATAATTTGAACAAGTAATTTTAAGGTCATTAGGAATCATATCAGTTTTATAGATCAATTAATATCATAAGAATGATTAAAGAACCCGACTATCTCTTTAAAATAGTGCTGGTCGGTAACAGCTCAGTTGGAAAGTCTTCTCTTCTCCGCAGACTCACCGATGGAGCCTTTCAAGAAGCATATCTAGCCACTATTGGAGTTGACTTCAGATTTAAGTACTACTTTCACCATGTAGATCTATCCCCGTTGGAGATAGCGTAGTCAAATTGCAGATTTGGGATACAGCAGGGCAGTAACGATTTAGAACAATAACTGGAACCTATTACAAGGGAGCTCAAGGCATTGTTATAGTCTACGATATCACTAAGCGGGAAAGCTTTGAGGAGCTAGAAAGCTACTGGCTCAAAGAGGTTGCTTATTTGATATGTAGATTTAGAAGAATGCCATCCCAAACGTTAAGTTATTGCTATTAGGTAATAAACTTGACCTAGAAGAGAATAGGCAGGTGAAAACAGATGATGTAAAAGAGTTATGCGATCCAAAGGGAATCAGCTGGTTAGATGTCAGTGCTAAGAGCGGAGAGAATGTCCCCAAGGCCTTTTAAATTATTTCCTCTGAGTTGATGAAAATATACCCGAAAGAAGAGCAGCATAACGAACCCATGGCTGTCGTGGAGGATATCCGAAAAAAACGAATTTAATTCCAGCTTCAGGCTGGCCAAAAGACAGCTAAAAAGTAAAAAAAATGCTGTTGATAGGTTTACACTCTTTGAAGTTTGAAGAGATAGATGAAATGAATATCAGAGTTAAAGTAGTCGGTGAACTGTGTTTAATTTATGAGTCCTTTCGAAGAGAGCGTATTTGGCATTTTCTTGTATCTTTTGTTGTAGTTGTTGATAACTGAAGTTGCTGGGTGGTTTGATGATTCTGGGTGTTGCAATGAGCTTGCTGCTGGCTATGCTAACATTTTCAGAGACTCTCCTTCTAATATTTTCTTTGCTGCCTTTGTAGTAGTCTGCTTACTTGCTTTTTCTGCTTTGGCTTGTTGCTATTATAAAATTCATGGCAAGCATCTTATTTTACTTGATTTTGATGTTGTCAATATATTTTGCTTTGATAGGATTGATCCTTTTTTTTTGTAAAATGGGCAGATACGCGTTGATGGGTTTGTCCGTCTTATTTTAGGAGCTTAAATTGATTTGCAAGCTGTTGTTGATACTTAGCACATGATTATAATTCTCCTTGAAGTGTATTATTGGCGTTTTTGTTGCTTAGTCGTATTTCATCGTTATTTTAAAATAATATCTGATAAATTAAATTAAATATAAACAAGATCCTACATTTAATATTTGACTATCCATCATGCTCAGGAAGCAGGAATAATATTTTTAATAAATTTGCATCATCAATATTTTATTATGTCCTGACTAGATAGTTAAATTACACCCAACTCTTTTATTCGAACATTTTCATTTTCATCACAATTATCAATTATTTAGGACCAATGAAGTATAAATAATCTATTTGGAAATCCATAATATAATCAATGAGGCATCATATTTTGAACTGTTCCTATGGGTTCAACGAGTTGAGAAATTACTTATACATCGTATAGTCTGCCTCGAAAAATACCAATCGATTGCCATTTCGAATATTAACGTAAGTAATTAGGAATGCAGCAGTAGTGCGCATGATTGAAGGTCGAAGAACCACACCCTGATTGAATTCAGTTTTGCAGCATTTAGGCTCACGTATATATACTCGAGAGCTTACGGAGGTCAGAGTCAACAGCTACAACAAAATATTGCAACGGAGAATCCGCTCCATCCATGGCAGTTGTTGTGATATAAGCATTCACAGCAGTAAAGTGCTTGACCCATGAATTTTTGAGACGATACTTATAATTAGATGAAATAGAAGTTTGATTATAAGAACACTGCCTGGAAAGCTATTTGCAGAGTTTAGCTGATCAAAATTGGTCATATTTTGGGAGCTTAAAGTGATATTATAAGTAATTATTAATAACATTTTTGAAAATGCAGCAGTGCTGCTTAAATTGAATTTATCATCAGTAGTTAGGGAAAGTCTGCATATTGGTTGCAGAATTGGGACCGAGAGCCACAGTCGAAGAAATTACATCTAAGTCAATAAGGTGTCCTCTGAATGATCCAATAGAAGTCCATTTGGAAAACAGTTGCAGATAAATGGGCGCACACCAGTAGTTAGAAAAGCATCCGCAAGTATGCCCACATCCTTACGATCCTTATTGACAACCACACCGACAGCATCCAGGTCGTCGTAAAATTTCCAAGCCTAATGGTGGGCAAAGCCAACAGCTGCAGCAGAGCCAGCCAGCAGAAATTCCCATGCATCCACTGCAATTACTAGAGTAGCAACAATCGTAACAGCCAAGACCTTGATGGCACATTTCTCAAGATATGATTTAATAATTTATTGTATGTTGAAGAATTTGTAATACAAACGACCTGATAGCGTTACAGTTGTAAAACGAAATATCTCTAAGAATACTATTACGTTTTATTGCAATTAGATGATGAATAGGAATACTATAAACAGTTAAATGTCGTGCGAGAAGAGGAATACTCCCCTTGATAGAGTTTTAGTTGCTCATATTTTAATGACTGTTTTATTTGGCGAATATTTGTTTTGTTAATTGCAAATACAAGTGGTTTTTTATATCATAATGGCCACCAATAAGTTCATGAACAATCAAATAGAAAACGAAGCCATTTTTTAACAAGTATAAGATTCAGTATTGTTACCCATTACAAAATAATAGAAGCAACAATAACTTCAACCATTATCAATAAAATTTAGTCTCGACTAATATTTTGTTGGCTTTATTCACTTCAACTTTGGCTTTTTGCTCGTGAATGGAGCGATAATTGTCTTCTACACGTTCGGTTAGCTGCTAGAGTAATTCTTTAGCCTTGCGAAGTTGATCTCTC
>Ga0302185_10000328_pt1 | contig 37892 bp, 24 predicted proteins | sample II_Bog_E1_1_FD_200231 | JGI IMG/M metagenome (GOLD analysis project Ga0302185, IMG submission 200231) | Peat permafrost microbial communities from Stordalen Mire near Abisko, Sweden - II_Bog_E1_2 | ecosystem: Environmental > Terrestrial > Soil > Wetlands > Peat | place: Sweden: Abisko... | reverse complement strand
CCAACCCCAACCCCAACCCCAACCCCAACCCCTATATGTGATATTTAAAATCATATCATTAATTAAAATTATAGATAAATATTATATACTACAGAGTAAGTGCAAAAAGTTTATTATTTTGAGAAAGTTATTTTTTTCCAATTTTAAGATAATAGTGGATATGAATGAGTTAATTAATTTATTTAAAGAAGAAAAATAATAAAATATTTATTTCAAGTGTAAGAAGGAAAATAATTATCATGAAAAGATAATGAAATATCAAAAATAAATGAAAAAATAAATATCCCAATTATATTATTGCATTAATCACAGATAGTTACCTAAAAATTAAAGATAGACCATTCTTCATAATAATGTATGGTTAATTCTATTCATGGAAAATGTTATTAATTATCTTAATAGGTGATTTGTAAATGTAATATTCAACTTAAAAATAAATTTGAAAAAAAGTAAAATGATAATTCTATCGGATGAAATCTAGCCGCCATTTTTTTATAAGCAGCTGGCAATAAGCAGAGGGTTGCTTGACAAGTATTTTAAGCCCGACAAAGACTGATGTTACCGTACGTATTTTTCCGATAATTGTTGTTCAACCTTTGCATATAAATGAAGAAAATAAAAAGTAGAAATTTCTAAAATTATAGGAATGAAAAGGAAGTAACCTAACGCAAAACATGAAGATGCAGCATGAAGCAAACCTAACTTGATTGATTCATTTAGGGAATTATCTAATTCGATATATATTTAGTCCAATAATTTCAATATTTATTATAATAATAGCTAAAAAAGCAGGGCTTCCTCCATTCCCTTAGATAGGCTTAAATACTTTTCATTTTTTTAGACGATTTTGATTGGCTTCTCTGTGTCTTATCAATAATCGAGATTTCAATATTTTAAGGGGTTTACTAAAAGCTTTTTATTCATTGAGGCTGAGCTTATAAGAGCTAATTGTTCGCATATTATAAACATAAAGATTTTCCGTCGGGACAAAAAGTAAACGAGACTATGGTGGAATATACCGGTAGGATTGATAAATATATATTTGCTACAAGTGCAGCGAGGATAAGACAATCATGTTTCCATTGCCCAGTAAGGAAACTAATTCACTGTCATTTCTGATCAGGCAGAGATCCAAAACAGCCTACTGACTGACTTGTGTTTGATATTTAACAGATTTGGAAAAGATATCATACTGGTATACATATCCATGAGAACATCCAATATAAAATTGAGTCATGTTGCGATTAGAGCGAACTTGATTTATGCTGATTCTATGACCACTTTCAGTATTGAAGAGTTCGGTGACTAACCGTATTTGCTCCTAAGAATTGCTCAGAGCATTGTTCAGTACGAGAAGACTAAAATATCCAAGCTCATTGTAAAGCACTACTCCAAGTGGAAGCACTCCTTGACATTTGGCCACAAAACTAAGCTTTTGGCTAAATTTTTTATTCTTTGGTTGCATTTTTTCTAAGCAATAAATGACCATTTCAGTATGATTTGATTTTTCAAGGGCAAGGACCATATGCAATATTCCACTCTTTTGACTCCGATAAATTTATACAAAGGAAACAATTTAATTAAAGCTCCTTTAAAATATCGTCTATTATGTCACCCTATTGAGTGTGTGCTTTAACATCAGTAATCTGACCTCTCTATTATAGAGTGAAATTAATAAAAAATTTTATAATGTGCTGAGATGAACAATTTGAAGAGCCTTACTGTCAATTTAGAGAGCGCTTGGTATTTCCTACTTTTTATCAGATTTAAACAATGGAGCAGAGTATTTGTTGGAAGCGGACTTTTGTTTATTGTATCCATGTTTTGTATCATTATTTTACTGACAAAATATAGTTTCAATATTGTTGTTCAGAGTAACTCTATCGAGCTGCTTGCTGGTTCCTCTCATTAAATCCAAATTTTTAGTAAAACTTTTCCTTATGTGAGCAGAACTGAGTTCCAGAATTCCTTCTTTCTTTTATTTTTCTAACACTTTCTGATCAAGCACAATACTCTTTTGCAAATTAGATCGAGCTTATGTGAAAGCTTGGGCAATTTCGATACTGTTCTCAACTGACGCTTGCTAAAACAATTCAAATACTTTATGCACTTCATCATTTTTAAGTTTGAGCATACTTGATTTATTTTTAAGCCGATTATCGATTGATTCAGTGTTAAATCTTCGAAAGACGATTCGGTCATTTGATACTTCGCTGGATATAGATGATCCTCTCACACTGAATTTGATATTATTGGTAATAAAGTTGACTGAATTATGAGACAGGCGAGAATGTTTTTGAAACTGTTTCTTCTTGGGAATGGCATCAACTTTATCTGATATTTCAAGATTATTTTATTAATTGTACTTTAATTTTAATTGATTCTCCTCCAGTATCTTATTCCTCCCCGGCTGGTATTTAAAATCAAGATGTCCGATAATCTCAGAGTTATTAAAATCATAACAGATTATTTTGCGTTCAAAGCAGATCAGAAATAGATTATGTCCCACGTCGGTCGATAATGGCAAGATTGATTGAATGGCGTTTGTCTCCTTATGTTTTACGTACTGAATCAGACGAGTAAATTTGCTTTGCTGATTATCGATTATTTTAGTGGAAGAGAACGGAGAATGTTCCATTTTTTTAACTGTCTGCTGTAGAGAAAGATCCTCCTCCAAATATTAAAGCAAATCGTCCCATGCTAGTAGATGTTGATGTCCAGTACTTTTGAGGAGCAATTATTTTAAAGCGAAAGGTTCTCCGTTCGTATGGCGATGCAAAAGTTGTGCTACTTCCTGCTCTGTAAAAAAATAGGCATACTTCAATAGTCAGATTTTTGCTATTACGATTCCGCAATTTACACTCGAAGTCTCCTTTGATGCGGCCTAAGAAATTTTTGAATTCGGAAATATTCATTTATATAACAGCGATTGATTGGAGAGTAAACTATACAACTGATTCAATAATGTAAATGATATGATATAATTACGTTCTATTCAACTTAAAGAGCAAAAGCAATAGAAAACCAATTCGTGAACTGCTCGTCCATCAACAATCTTTCATGCGTATTTGCTTGGGAGTTTGAGATGAAATATCAATATTGCTGACTAAGACCAAATCAACAAACCTCAAGACTCAATTAATCTGTCGAATCAATAAATGATTCACTCCAGCGAAACTGAAAATAAAGCCAGAATTTTGTGACTTCTCAATAAGACTAGACTTGAACTTTTATAAATCTTAAAAATTGAAGTATTTTAAGAGTACAATAAGATTTAAGAAATTCGGATGTTCCAATATCTTCAGCCATTTCTCAACAAAAGCAATTTTCCACCTCTTATAAATAATATTAACCCATTAAGAATATATACTCATCTGATCATTTGTATGATCAAAAGTAAGACTGCCAGCAGGATAAGCAGCCTAGGGAACACATTTTACATCTTCACACCCTATTTTTCCTTGGGTTGGAGAATTTCGAGAGTGGAGTTTGACAAAATCATCATACCTTCATGATTAATAGATGCTTTAGATGCAAAGCTTGGCATCATTGATTACTTTTCCATCGATTTCCTTCGACTGGCTTCGAAGTCGATAAACAAATTGCGTGGATCAATTTCTGGTTCTTCTTCACTCTCCTCCTCTTTTTTAATAATATCTATGTTCTTGTAGCTGATTCTTTTTGCCATAACTGGAAAGATATTTTCATCATCAAAGTAGCGTTCAGTGTTGTCCTCCTCCACGTTTGAAGAGGATCTTGCTGTTTGAATGTTGTGATTGGTCAACCGGGCACCACTCCTAATCAAACTGTCCTTTAACTGAGCGCTAGTCTTTGAAACCGTTGCTTACTGAACGAACTGGTTTTTTTAGAAAACAGGACGATTCTTGTTCGACAATGCTAGGTTAACTTTTATATCATTTTCTTAACCTCCTTTTTTATAATTTTAATTGCTCGATTATTTACTTGTACTTTTGTTGATGATTCTATCCTTTATCTTATAGGTGGCTGGATTCACATATTCTGCAACATGTGATTCAGCAAAGAGCCGAGGAAATGCGTTGTTGGTAACCCCTTAGTGAATATTTAATGCAGGAATATTATAACTATTTGCAAGAGGATGTGCCTTTAGAGGCGTGTAATGAGGGGGCAACTGACTTCTGCTTTGATAAGTAAAGGTGATCTGCTTTCTCTAATTTGTTGCGGCTGATTGACAGGGGAATATTGTGTTGGGTGTGGAGTGTAGTCTGCACGGTTCAATGTTGTTATTCATTGATATAATGTTAGCATGAGGCTATCGCTCATGATCGCATATTACTGACTTGAACTGCTCTTATAAAGGCTTTTCCCGCATATAGAAGGACTCCTTCAGTTCGATCATGTTCTTTCTCGGAAACATCATTTGTAGTTTTTAAACTAAATTTCGCGTACTATCTTCTTCTATTTAATTATTGCTATTGCAATGAATAGGTGACTAGTTCATTGCTTCATTTACCCGAGCACAATAATTTTTATCAAATATTTTGTGCCTACGAGTAATAGAGGATTGGCCAATAGTCTTCTCTTATGATGTACAGTTTCTAACATGTTTTTATGATTAAAAGAAAGGTTAATTCTTCTTGTCGCTGTCGTTGAGGTCATCCGAATTGACAGTCTTGAATCTTAGGCCTCCGATTCTGGCAATGGGAGTACTTTATTGTTGTTAATTTAGACTGACTTTATTGGAATCGAATATTTTTAATCTTTTTCTATCTTTGTACTGGCCGGGCAAATAAAATTATCCAGTCGAAAAATGTGCAGAGTTATGAGTGTTCTACACTGTCTTTACTGTAGAGACCAGCAGATTTGCATATCTTTGGCCGGGGACCAAGCAAATAGGTCTCTGAGAATCATCGAGGAGCATATGATCAAAATGCTAATAAATTAATTAATATGGTATAAGTCGACTGCAGTCAGTAATAGGTCGAAATGGCATAATGTCGAAAATATATATAATCAGTCATTGGATAGACCCTGCAAGACTACGTGTGATGGGATTGGATTTATTAGTTTTTAAAATTATCTTGAACAGCCCCATGGAAATAACATATTTGTTATCGTTGATATTCTTTATTCGGAATAAGAAATAACCCAAAGGAATCTAAATACACATTTAATTACCTTCAAAGCAATCACCACAACCGTGAAGAAAACGATAAAGCGTAGATACTCTTGCTGAGAAGAAGAGTCGTTGCCTACTGTTGGAGGATTCCACTTCTGAGCAGCGTACATAAACAGCCATATGAGGTCCAGTACTTAGCTTACTGCTATGAGGATTAATGACATTTTTATGTAAATGTTATCAAAGTGATTAAGAAGGTAGATCGATAGCAAGCAAGTTACAACCATCAGCTGAATTCAAAGATAAGTACGTTTAGAAAATCGAATTTACCGTAAATTATTATTACTTCGATAATTCCCATCACAATGGACAATGATAAAATATATCCTAATTATTCACTTTCGCCAGCATCCACCCCACTTTGTGATAATGATTCCTTTTGTCTTGATGCTCTTGACCCAGACATATCATAACCCATTAGAGAACTTTGCCGGCCCATAAGATTAAGACCGAAGGGCAGTGTGACAAGACGCAGGTCCTATTAAAATTCCTATCGATCCTGATGCAAATCTGATATTTAATTTTCTATTTTAGAGAGGACGCTTCTGCTGTTGCCTGAAGATGAGTTTGCTTGTGCTCTTTCGCGTTCCAGTTACTTTATTCTTTCTCGCTTAATATAATAATACAGGCGATTTCTTCAAGTTTGACCAAGAGAATGCCAATACCATCATTAATGGTCTTGCATATACTGTTAATTTAAATGATACTGGATCCACCTGAGGCTTGCTCCCATAATTCCTCAGCCACATTTTTGTCATAAGGTTCGCCATTCTACATAATCAGATAGTTACGGCGAGGCTATCAAGTATTTCATTGAATTTAGTTTGGTTGATCTGAGAAGTACTACTAAATCCCTTTTTCTCAAAGGTCTCCCGAATTCTGTCAACGTACATTTTATTATTATAACGATCATTTAATCCAAGGCTGTAAATAATTAGATTGGAAGCTTGAAAATATATTTTATTTGCTCTAAATTACGAGATTATCAATATTTTCATTTTTTAGACTTCTTTAATCAAGTTTGGTTTTAAAATTACAATTATACGATACAAGAGGAAGAAGGCAAGATAATAATGATATCGTAATTTTTCAATGGCCTATCATCATTTTCTGCTTTAATTAAAATATTAAAAAATAATTGAAGGGATAAGAAGACTGAAACACATTTGGCTTTTCTTCATGCTGTAAATAAGATAATTTGCATATGTTAGCTTATAACAATTAATTTAATCCTATATTATGTAATCCAAAGCAATCAATACTCTGCAAATCGCAAGCGAATACACTTTTTATTTGGAGGATTGGTAGAGGCCGGTTAAGACCAAAATTATTCCAAAATTTAGTAATTATAGCGCAGCCGATATTCGCGCCACAGTCATCCGTGAGGGCCTCCTCCATATGAAAAGAAAAAGCCTTAATATTACTTCTTCTAATCCAGTTCATAAATATGCGGTTAATTTTAATCCAAGACCAACTATTTTACAAAAAAATACCATTCCGAAAAATAAATAAAAAATTCTACCAGTCCTGCCAAAAAAAAGTATTGGCAATAAGTACCTGGCTTATGTTTTGAAAAAAAGACACGAACAATAAAAACATGAAGGATTAAATACTAATTTGTTTTAAACTATTAAAATATATCCACTTAAAAAAGTAACGCCTCAATATTAGGAAGCATCATATAATTAGACGCATATATTCGATGATTCTAAAAACAGGAAAAGTCATTCAAAACTGTGGTATTAAACTGATGTCACGAATAAAAAGACTAATGCATTAAAAATGAGATATATGAGATCCTTGACTTCTAATACTATTAATATGAGTAAAAAAATGGATAATTAAAACTAAATGGAGAATCCCTTATCATAGAATTAACTTCAAGGACATACGAATAATACAATGAATTCAATTAGTCATAAAGACAAAATTTCTATTAATTGAAAAACAAAACAGACAGAGTTTAGAATAAAACTGGTGATTGATTGATCAAATTTCATTTTCCTTTTTATACTTCAATCATTTTATTATATCTTACTTTAAGTCTTTCTTGGACAGATGGCAAGCTTGAAGTTATAAAACTTGAGTATTTATCCAGAACAGCATTATTTTAATTTTTAATCTTTTCAGAAGTTTGCAGGTTTTCTTATTTACATTCTTTTTGCTTATTTTATAAATCTTTCTCATTTTGCTTTGAACAGCGAAAAATATCAATGTAATCTTTCAGTCGATTGGGAGAAAGGCTTTAAAAAGCTGATTCTTTCAACAAATTGGAATCTTTTATATTTCTAGATTCAATTTTATTGACAAGATATTCAAAGCTATAATTCTCTTTCTCATTTCCTCCTTCAAGCACTTCAGAGGGTTTCACATTTTTAAGATAGTTTATTTTTTTTGAATTAATAGACTCTCTGATTCTTTCTAGGAATGAATTATTCTTTTAAGATTATTGAGTAATGATATTTTTGTATTCTCTTGCGTGTAATACTTATTCACCTTCGACCAGAGGAAAACACGAATATTCATTGAATGTGCTATTTTGCTTTTTGATTATTTACTATTATCTTTCATTCATTTTTTTCGGTCCCTTTTTGATAATTTACAAATATGAATTTAAATGGTTCTTGCTATTGATCTGCTACTGTTATATGGCTTTTGACCTTATTCCATATTTTTACCAAAGTTATTCTTGAGGCACAGGAACAAATAAATTTGTCTCTTCCTCCTTAAGATTAATTTATACATATTTCTTAACCTTCGGAGGGATATAAGGATCAACTTCTTTATATCTTTACTTAATTTTAGGAAAAATTAGTTCTGATTTCTAAATATTAAAATATCTACTTGTCCATTCCGGAGAGGATACTTTTTATTCTGTATCAGTTTCATAATTCTGGCATTCGAAGTAAGTAGAGGAGTGGACTTATTGGTCTTTATTGTCGAATTTGTGAGCTGCGGCTTCATAATGCAATCTTCTATTTTGTTTTACTATATTTTTATTCTATTAACATCATTATTCCTGTTAATGGAAGAATGAAAACAAATAATATAAATGACTTTATAGTAAGCAAACTTTTCAGATTTTATCCGATTGTGATGGAGTTTGCGAATTAAAATATTAAAAGCATTAATTAATTAATTCGCTCTTATTTCTGAAATATTGACAATTTAACTGAATGAAATTATTTAAAAATAAATTATGAATGCTTATTCCACAAAATTAAAAATCATATCGGACTGACCCCATCGAAATTTGAAAAACAATTTATAAAAAAGCAATTGTAGAGACATAATGCAGAAATTATGATCATTGCATCTTATAGCTTAATATTGATCGTTTTGTATTATTGGTTGAAGATGTGTGGCAATTTGTCCCCTGCCGATTTATAGCTTTTTTGACTCTCCATTCAGGAACTAAATTGACTTTACTGTTTGTTTATTAATAGATAAAGTTGAGTTCATCTAACTTACAGTTTAATTACCCTGAGAATAATCAAATAGCTAAGGAACTGACTTCAACTTAAATAGTATCTATTGATATCTTGATTCATCTCTCAGCTCGTCAAAGTACTCATGTTGGAGAGCAGCAGCAGAAGTAATTCGTTTTATTGGCGAATATTGCAGTACTTTGGTGATTAGATCAACTAATAATGGATCTACTGTTTGAAGAATCTACTTTAATCAGAGAAATACACTTTTCCATGGTGTCATTTTTATCTTCGGAAATTTGGCATACTCCTTCATATCATAAACCTCATTCATTTCCTAAACCTCTCCTTTAGATGGTGTGCCTAATATTTTAATAATTTAGATTAATTGATCAACTTGAGAATCCCCAAAGAAGGGAGGTGCACCATTGATCATCTCCACCAGAACGCAACCAGTAGACCACATGTCTATTTGGGTTGTGTAGTTAGTGGCTCCGAAAATAAGTTCTGGAGCTCTGTAACATCTGGAGCAAATATAAGCAAGGTTCGGTTCAACTGTGTAATCTAAATAAATACATCTAACGAGTTGCTTTGCTGACCCAAAATCTGTAATGATAACTTTATGTTTGAATCTATCAACCATTATATTTTGTGGTTTGATATCTCTGTGCGCAATAGAAAGCATGGATAGGTAATTAAGACCTCTGAATATTTGATATGCGTAAAGTTTTATTAGGAGAGGACTCATATACTTTCTCTTTATCACTTCATACAAGTTATCTGAAAAGTAATCCATGACAATGTTTAGATACTCATCCTATCCTTCCTTGGTGAGAAAGCTTTATTTCATTGTGAGAACATTTGGGTGCTTCAACATTTGTAAAATAGTGTGCTCCCGATTTTTATATTTTTTGTCCTGAAAGACCTTTTTAATTGCTACCTTCTCTCCTGTTTATCGATTTATCCCGAAATATACCACTCCGAAGGTGCCTTTCCCAGCTACACCTTCGATCTCAAACTTAGCGGTGGGCTGCTTAGTCTTTTGATTTTGCATGCTCGGTAAACTGATTTTTGGTATTTAGTTTGGTTCGGTACGCAAGTTTTTTTAAATGAATAAAGGCTTATTTTGATGTATAATGAATTTTTTCTTTTGAGTAGAACTATCTTGAACGCATTTAGAAAAGACATCTAGAACCTTTGGTTTAGAACTAAATCTATTGGTCTTTTTTAACTCCTACTTGAGCCCAAACTGCCCTTGAGGTTCCTCAAATTAAGTAATAACTCGGCGATGAACCTTTTTATTGGATCTAATTTTCTTATCCTTGGAGCTAAGGTGACTAAAAATCATTAAATAAGAATGATTATATTGCTGATATTGATTATTGCTTTTATTATTATGAGAAAATTTATCTTGTAATGAAATTCTCAAAAAACACATCATTTAAATCAAAATGCACATACGATAACTGAGAGATTACAAATTTATTTATAGATTTATAGATTTAAAATTTTATGATAAATACTGAAAAAGAGATGTTGTTATAATATTCCTCATATGACATAAGTTATTTTTTCCTATCAATGCTCGTTATTCAATTAACCACATTTATTGAATTAATATCATGCAATTGTTTTTTATCGATTATAAAATATAAAATCTATGTTTACCGATATGACTGAAGATAAATGCGCAACAACAAAATTTCTATCTGATATTAACGCTCATTTAAATGCGCTAAATGGACCTTACAGTACTAATACTCTTAGAAATACTATTAATGCATTGGATAATTCATATTTAACTTGGGTCACAGCTTAAAATATATGCCTAAACTGTCGCCTATTAATTAAAATTTATGAAAAACAGTGGGCTAAATTAATTTCCGCAATTAAATTAGCGGTATAGAGATAGATACATGAATGGAAAAGGAACTCAATATAAATATTTCAAGGGATGCTCACCGATTTTCAAAGGCAAATGAAATGCAAAGAAAGAATTGTGCCTTAAACAAACAAATCAAATCTTATAGTCATTGATTGAGCAATCCATTAACATATAATCTGAAATTAATTAGTTCTTAAAACAATATATATCTTTATTAATAAAAGAGATAGGTCACCAAATATGAAAAATTTTCTGTTAATTTTATTTTGCAGAATCATCAATAGCACAGACTAAGAGACTCTTCAGATTATTTTTAAGTCTTGATAAATAAGAAAATGACCAAGGGATCAATGTTCGATGTATTTGTATTAGGGCATCAATGGATTAACGATTCGACTTGTTGTTATACCTTTCTTTAGACTAGAGGCATGAGTCTTACCAATGTCTTCAGTATTGAGAATATCTCTGTACTGTCTTCGTGCCTATCTTATGATAAATGTACATTAAAAAAATATTTCCTTTAATTACTACTATTTGCTTTTGCACCTTCAATATCATTAGTGCTCAGAGATAAATCGTTTCTCTTGTTGACTTTTGAGGGAATAATTTCTTTGGGTCTGTTTCCGATATCTCCATATTCTTTATTAATATTGGTTCGATTCTATCTCCATGTATATGTAGGCTCAAGAGGATTAGTTGGATTGCTCATTCTGCTTGATTGAAATAGCCCATCTTGATTGATATCTTTTACTTCCAACCGACTTCTAGCTTCTACTGACCGAAATAATTTGCTCGGACAGCTCCCTTCAATCAACTGTTGTTATCGGTTATCACGATTGATGATTTTTGGCTCTCTCTTTGTTCCTATATCTGTAATATCAAGAGTATTTCTAAGAAATTTTATTGGTGGTTCTGGCAAAACAGGGTTGACAGAAGGAAGACTGTATTTTGGTACTAATGGATTTGTAAGTCTATTACTTTTAAATTCGGTGCATTGCGGGTAGGCCCCTTAAATATCCCTTGTCCTTAGATTATTAGTCTCGACAAATTTATTTTTAATAATATGACTTTCAGGTTTGGGTTCGATGTAGGCCGAATTGACATAATTCTCTCTGGAGACTGCTGTTGGAATTTGTAACTTATTCTGAGCTCCCGGAATGTCATTTTTGAGAAAGGAAGACTGACGATAACTCGACTGATTGGGTAGGCTACACTCTTATTGTGATTGATGGTACATATGGTTGCCATGAACATTGTTTAGTTTCTTTGTGGGAAATTCCAGTTGAAGTGGTTAGTCATTGCAATAAATATATTCGTAAACTAATTACCTTCTCAAAGAATACAAATTATATTGAGCTGTATCTGGAGAAAATAATGATGGTTAAGTAAATTTATTGAACTTTCAACAACAATCTGAGTATTTGTAAAAACATTTGAATTTACCAAGAATAAAGCCTTGATGGATATGATTCTGGATTAAACCAAATTATAGTGGCATTTTCACTTTTAAAGTTTAATATTTTTCAAGGAACAGTCCAATTCATTATTATAAGTCAATTGATTATAAATTTAATGTATTGGATCATTGACGGACTTTGCTTTGCAGCTGGAATTGTACAGTTTATAATGGCGCTTACCAACCATATATAATGGAGTTGCTGGATAGGTATAATATGGATTGTGCTATACCCTTTTCTCCTAGAAGGAATCTATGATTTATGGGCTTATTTAGTCGAAAAAAAAGTTACCTATTCTGGAATTCCACTTTCACATATCGTATACAACAACAATTATAATCTTACTTTTTGTGGAATTTAAAAATTGCACCCCTTTGACTCAGAAAAATATGGAAATATTTTCCAACAATTAATTGATAGAAAGGTAATTTCTTAAAATGAGATCATAGTCCCATAAAGACCGAGTAGAGGGTTGCTTCTTGAAAAGATGAGCAAATGGTATTTACTCAGGCTCTGCTATTCTCTGGGAGTCTGTAAGTACATTGAGATGCCTCTTGTTTTTTTGCCAGGCTTTCTATTACGTTGGAGAGTTCTGAATCCTATGCTACTAGCAACATAAGGATCAATTTTGGCTGCCTGCTCTGCCTAAAAAAATAAATGGGCTGTAAATCTTTCTGGTGGCTTTCATCATGCGAGTTTTATCACTGGAGGAGGATTTTGTGTCTATCCAGATATATCATTAGTTGTGCACTATTTAAGAACTAGGATGGGTAAGAGGCGCATCATGATAATTGACTTGGATGCTCATCAAGGAAATGGCTATTAACATGATTTGCTGGAAGACAGCTAAGCTTATGTGGTAGATTTTTACAATCATCGCATTTACCCAGGCGATAATTAAGCAAAAAAGGCTATTCACAAAGATGTGTCTATAAATCCTGGCACCTCTGATAGTTAATTTTTGAGACTAGTTGACTCAATCGAGATAGATATGGATAATTTTTCTCCATAATTCGTGATATATAATGCTGGGACAGACATACTTGCAGATGACCCCCTTGGAAGACTAAATATAAGTGCAAATGGGATAATTGCGAGAGACGAAGCTGTGATTAGAATGTCCATCAGAAGAAATATCCCAGTAATTATGCTACTTAGTGGAGGCTATCAAAAGATAAATGCGGAAATAATCGCAAATTCCATCTAAAATTTGATCTAAAAATACAGTTGATTAATGAATATAATGATAAATTTAGTAATGAATAATTGATTGATTTTATGGAAATTCTATCATTCTTGTTGTAATCTTCTTGTATTCCCGTGAGAAGATTTCATAGAACTGTCTTGCTATTTGGAGGCACCGCATTATCTGTTCAAACATAAGTACTTGTCTTCCCAGTTTGTTTCATGACATTTCCATGGTTGATTGCCTTCAGGCAAATAATCTTCTGGGGGCTGCAACATAATGGCTCTCATCATTTCATCCTCTTAGTGGCTCAGAATATGACAATGATAAACAAATCCGGGGAATTAGATCATCTGGTCAATTGGAGCTTGATAGTATGAGCCTCCTTTTACATAATTAGTTTTGGTCCAACGAATTCTGTATTTAAAAACTGCCATGGGATCGATTAAACCTGTATCTTTCCATCTTTGATACCAAGGCTTGTTATTTGTTGATTCTCTGCATATGTATTTGTTTGCAGTATTATAAGGACAGTTAGTTTGACCAATAATTCCGCTATAGCTGCTGTTGCTCTATTCAATTAATTCCCGAATATTGATTCCAGAAATTCTTGTTTATGGATCAAATTCATCTTATTTATTAACATCATATGTTGTAACATCAATTCCTCCATAGTAATAATTGTCCCACGAGTAAGTTACGCCGTTAAGGATAATATTTCCACCTTTATAGAAGTTACAAAAATTTGTATAATCTATTTTCCCTCCAGTTATAAAGAGAGCCAGGAGGCTTTTCACTGTTTCGTTCTGACTGATGATAATGGCTTGTAAAAGAAAATCCATTTCATAGAATGAGCAATAAGCTGTAGAGGTAGTTGGAAGATTAGTGTTGTTGATGTATCTGAGTTTCAAAATTTAAGTCACTTGGAAAAGGGCTAAGTGAAAATGCATTGGATGAGCTCCATTTATAACATTTATAAGAAACCAATCTTCAATTGAACCAATTCTTGGATTTTAGTGGGCACCCAAATGAAAATCATAATGTCCGTTGACCAGGAATTTTTTTTGACTGTTTTTCATTAACGGTCTCATTCTAAATATTCTAATATCTTTTTCTTAGATAAGTGAGAGATTAGTATACGGAACGCCCAATGTTTAGATTTAATTGAGTTTTATAATGGTCTTACTTTATTTGACTTATGATTTATTTTAACTGATAATTTGTGTGTGTGTGCTAATTGTTTTATATTTTTTAAGAGGAAGGCTCTTTTCTTCACTATTTAAGACTGGATATGGGTCAGGGTCAGGATAAGGACTTGCAATATCAATTCCACATATTTGAAAGGTTTAAATTGATTTATCAAATGATATTAAAAGTTCTGCTCTTTATGCAGAGCCTAATTGGATTTTAGAAATGTTTGGCATGGTCGTACTGAAGAGAGAGGAATCCGCTCCAATTAGTGTGAAAGGAATTGTCTTAAAGTCAGGCTGAGAACACTCCTCAGATGTGAAACTGATCTCAGTTATGTTGTTCGGATCTGAATTCAAAATTCTGTATCTATAAGCAACTTCAGGCTCAAAAGAAAAAGATTAATTAGCCCATCCATTTACAGTCTTTAGTAAAAATTTCTATCTTCCGCCAGTTGGCAATAATTTTTAAACCTTAGGATCTCGAATGATGTAAATTCCAGCAAGACCATTAGCAGCATTGTAAAGAGTGAGATGCATGGCATGATCATGATACCATAAGTTACCAGGATTTTGCCCATTTATATATCTGTTAACTTTTGTTCCAGAATTGTAGAGACTATTGGTAAATTTGATATTTGGAGGCACAGTTCTTTTGGCATTGTCAAAGTTATCATAGTAGCATTTTTTATCCAATGGAATAATTCCTTATCCTCTTTTTCCGCTATTGGAAAACCAAGCCAGTGGATTTCCATCGAATTGTGGTCGAACCTATAGACCATGAACATGAGTGCTAATTGGCCAATCTTCAGGGCTTATTCTTATTGATTCAATATCTCCATGTTTCTTTTTTTCATGCATTTTAATAGGACTCTTAAAAATTTGAACATTTTAAGCTTGATAATTGAGTGAACATCTAACTGGATCTGAAGTAGGATCCATGCAAGATGCAGCGGGTGTTGTAGGCGCAAATTTGGAATTTAGTTGATTGATCCAAATCACGTCCACTGTGGATCCAATTAAGAAATCAAACATTGGACCAGGCGAAGTGCATGTATAAATCGGTTAAGTACATTTTCCGTTCCATTCTCTTGCTAACCCACAGTAGTGTAAAATGGGAGTTCCACTGTCATCCTATGTCGAAATTATATTTATAATATAGGTTTGATTTGGATCAAAATCTGTGCCCTATATGGAGGAAGGCTCAAGTTCATAGGGCCCATATTTGTATTTGTTGTTTGGTAGTTTTTCCAAATTAATGTTTGATTCATCATCAGTCCTTTATAGATAAGGAAAATAGGACATTGGGCAATAAACCTGAAATTTGAAGATATTCTCTGTAAGCTTAAAGTTGGGTATCGATTAAATATCTTTGTGACTACCATTCATTAGGAAACCCCAGAGTAATAATCCCAAACACAATAAAAATATCGAAACTCCAACACATTTGAACCTTTTTCTGGAGACGACTTTTTTTGATATGATTGGACTATTTTCTACTGTTTCATCTGTAATAGTAGTCTCTGTAGGGGAGGAATGTGGAGTTTCAACAAGCTTATAAGTTGTATTTGTTTATTCCTTCATATCAATATAATTATACCAACTAACTTGTTCATGAGATTTCAACATTTTGTTTAATTTTGCTCTCTCAAAGATTAAAAAACTTGAGAAACGGCAAAATTGGTTCTGATATCTCCATATATGTTAATATTTATATTGGGATTAGAAATGTAGTAATTTTTGCTACACTATTATGTCAAGAAATTCTAACAAAATTAACAACTTCTTGTCTATAATGCCCTCAATATGAAACTCTCAGGCATCACTAAAATAATTTGAGAAAATTAATCTAAAACTGAAAAACTGAAAAAACAGCAGAGAAGAATAAAATTGCTAGCGATTAATTAAATAAAAACTTTATCAGCCTACACTTTCAACAAGATATAACATCAAAATATATTGTCACCTTTTTTCATATTTTTTCATTTTTTGGTATAATACTCATAAAGTCATTTATGCAATCCTATAATTTTATCACTGCTAAATTATTGATCAATGAGAGATATTTTAAAAAGATTTGATTTTTGCCAACTCTATTTTAAGTTTAGCCATAGATAATACTTAATCACCAGACTGTAATCTCGTTTTATTCAGATCTAAACTAATAATTTAATTTAAATTAATGAATTAATCGCATTATAGTTTGATAATATAATGGCGTAGAGGAGATCATCTACCACTCAATTAGCTGAATTAAATGCCACTTTGTTAGCACAAAATTAGCAACTCAAAGGAACAGCAAAAATAGCTCAATAAACTATAACCGTACAAACAAATATTCAAGGAGAACTTTATCGTCAGAGAGGAGTCATCGAGCACAACATTGATAAAGTATCTTTTAAATCATTTAGACGAAGGATATCAAAACAGAAATAAACAAGGCAAGTAAAAAGACGAACGAAATGCGAAGGCGTAATATGTTAGTCAAAGGGCTTCTATGGATTGTTGCTATCTTATTGTTTGCAATAAACATTGGGCTAGTTGTATGGAAGTTGAGTTGATATATTCTGCTATTCTGTTTTTATTAATATGATAATCTATGATTATTTATTTATTAAAATCAGTGGTGCTCAAACAAATTATGGAATTAAATATTAGAAAAAATGAAATAATAGGGTACTTTGTTATTTTTTATGAATTTGTTTGAAAAAATCAGTATTCAAGATTTGAATCTTAATATTAGCAACGTTTTGACTTAAAATAAAAGCAAAATCGTTCACAAAAGAATGCTTTATTCAACAAACTTGAAAAGCGTTATTTCACCAAAATTATTTGCCTATTCCTTTAAATATTGTATATTTTATATTTTCAAGTCACTATGATTGTATGCTACTTGACAATAAAAGTAAAATACTCTCCTTCAAAGTGGTATTTAAAGTTAAATAAATCAAATCTAGACCTATAAAGCCAAATTAATGTGGAAAATCAAAATAACCAGGCAACAATTTGTTGTTTTTGCATCCTCACATGATTTTATTCGTTCAAATTTCCATTATATTTCAAATGTTGTAATTATTATAAATAAGGAATGAAAGTTTTAAATCAACTCCCCGCTAGCGCTATGCACTCTACTTCTCACAATGTCAAATCAAAATGGAGAAAAATGTTTCTGAAAAGATTATTTGGAAAAATATAGCTTAGTCGTCAAAGCCTTACCCTGCCATTAAAAATATAGGAAAGCATTTAATCAAATATGGATAATGAAAGGATTTGTAGTAATTCAGTGAATTATTTTGATTTTTCCTTTGGAGAAGAATGAAAGACAGCCATTTGCCTGATATTATTTGAATCTATTCTGTATTATCCTTGGCTTTTAAATTATTTCATTTACACAGGCAAGTTTTATAAAATTTTAATGGTGAAAGGAATTGGTATTATCTCACATAAATAATCTAATGTACTGCCTTGAGACAGATTCATAATTTTATTTTATTTTTTTGTGAATAGTTAATAAAATTGAAATAATTTTATCTTGAAGAGTATTTTTAATTGTTTTTACTTTTTAAATATAGGGCTCCTGAATGATGTAATTAAAATAACTTTTTATTTAAAGCGATATTCAAGCATATATCCATCAAATTGTCACTATTAATTGAATTTATGATTATTTTGCCATTGTTTACAGATATTTTTCCAACATTGATATTTGTCGACTTTTTTTAAAAAGATAATAGAAATTATTAATCAATTTATTGTAGTCTTTCTCCATTCTGACGGTTCACTATATTTCAGATCTTTTGAAGATACTTGCTGGATTAGAATATTAAGAATCATAACAAATAATATTGCGCCAAAGAATCATCTACTCATTATGTTAATACTCAATGATGACTTATTACTCCTTCGCTCGCCAAACAAAGATCAATACTCTCATCCATAATTGAATGTAAACCAAATTTTTGCAAGATGATGATCAAAATTATCTTAATCATTCTTCATGTAATTTAGATATCACTATTACTCATGATGAATTTAAATATCAAGAATCAACAGATAGCACTGAATTTATCTTCCTTAAAAGAGTATGAAATATGTATGAAATTGGACTTTTAATCGAGACTAAATGATCAAAAAATTCAAGTATTCAAAAATTGCAAGCCAAATTTAAGATAAATAAGGCAATGGTGATTATAAATTTACAATGGGCAATAAAATAAAGGCATTTTGAATGTTTAATTGAAAGAAACGTATAGTGGTTTTGGGTGTGTATACTACTCCAAAGGGAAACGAGATATAATTAAAAATAGAGTGAAAAAATATTGTAGCCCTGCAATATAAATTTTGGTCATATCAATATTATGAATTTTAAATCTCAAATTCTCAATATTTTGGAAAAGATTATAATAATTATCTAAAACCATGAAAAGTATAAACCAACGCCATGCTTTCACCCTCAACTCCACTTCTCTTATCGCCAAGACCAAGTGGAAAAAACTCTTTCTTAGGAGAGTATTCGGAAAGATATAGCTGCTTAATCGAATTCTTCCGATTCCCTAAAATATCGAAAGAATAAGATAAGCAATTGCTGAAAATGAACTGAGTTGCGATAATTCACTGAATTATTTTGATTTTGGGTTCAGCTAATAATGAAATAATCAACCACCTCATAGTTTTATCTCATTTATATTGGATTACCATTCTTCATATATTAATTCTTATTAGAAAAAATTTAAATGTTAAATTTAAAGTTATTACTTTTTCACTTTAAAATCAATTTTGGGTGATCAAAGTTCACGATTCCTCCATTTATGCCACCAAATATTTTAGTTTTAAATTTGCCAACTCTAAACAACTTGAAGGGATCAATAAAGCACACAAAAAATGAGTGATCTCCTCGATAAAAAAGATTTAAAAATATAACTGAGCAATATAGTTATCAGTTATTAGTTTTTTTACAAATGTTTTGTTTGCCAACTTTTGATGAAGAGCCCATTAATATCTGAAACAATAAAAATATCAATAGATGAGATCATGTTTTTAAGTCTACCAGAAATGTCCAAGCTTATTATTGAAGGAAAGAATTGCTTTAAGCTGGTCTGCAAAATGATCTGTATAGTTCTCACAATTCCAATAATAACATTAACTTTATTTAAAATAACGATACAATTCTAGAATTTTATCAAATTGTCAATCCAGATTATTTAATAAATTTGAAGTCATTTTTATGCGAAGCCTGTCCAGCACATGACTTTCTTTGCTTCTAAATTAAATTGCTTGTTCATTGTATAATTTTTTCAAAATTTATTTTGTTAGAGTCAAGTATTTGAAGAATGTCAATTTTTGGAGAATTTCTTTGTAGTTTAAATATTGACATTGATTTGAGTCCTGATTCGCGAGTGCTTTGTATTCATCATTTTCTCACAATTCATCTTATCCTTATGCTAAAAGCAAATGCAAATATTTCAAATTTAGTTTGATTAATTAGTCTCAAGAGATAGTTGAATCTTTAACATCCCTGCTCAAACATATTCTATTTTATGATTAATAGAATAATCTAATTATTATATAAATTTGTAGTATGGCTTATAATTTGTTGATATGACGAGCAAAGAGCTATTAATAAGCAAACTCAAGAATTTTGCAGAAAACCTTCGCAGTTTTAAAAAATTATTCGACAAATACCCGCCACCGGATAAGAATTTAGATCTTAAACTTGAAAAAACATAGGAGCAGACCAAATAGTTTAATGCAGTATAGTACCTCTAAATAGATTATTACTCCAAGCAACGAACTCATTGACTCAATCCTCAATATCTTCAAAAACATCTATGAAGAAAGAATTGGCAACGTCGGAATTGATAAACTTAAAAAATAGTTCGATAATGTATTTGGTTTAGTAATTCAGCTGCTCAAGCAATACAAAGACAGCTTAAAGAAGTATGAACAATTGGAGAAGAAAGAAGTGGAATCTCTCAGAAAAACAATGACCAAATAATGTAAACTTCATCTTAAAAAGTGGAAAAAATGAGAAAATCTCAAATCAGGGGTTCTTCCATGAAAGAAGACTACAAGGGAGAAATTCCAAAGATAGAAATGCTTGAAGTCAATCAAGGAACCCTCAACTGCGAACTCATGATAGAAATCAAGTAAAAATAAATCAAAATTGCCCATGAAAGAATGAAAGATGCTCTCCGAGTTCATGAGGACATGAAAAATTTAGTTGTTTCTCAAGGTGAAAGACTCAATGAAGTAGAAGCTAACATTGATGATGCAAATCGAAATGTACACGAAGCCAAATAAAATTTGGTGGAGGCCCAGCAGCAACACATATCAAGCAAGAAAAAGAAAATGTGCATTGTGGCCATTATAGTAATTGTGGTATTGGTAATAGTTATTCCAATTGTGATACACTTTAACTGATTTCTTAATTACTGATGGCTTATGATTTCCAATAAAATGTCATGCGTTCGCAGAAATTTATTTTTAATAATTATACTATTCGATGAAACCAGGAAGAAGGAGAGGGCATTCCTTTTTCTATATTACGGAAGATCCTCCAGTGACCCTTACGAACTTCAAGAAAATAAGCAACACTTCTTAAATCAAAGGCACAATTCCAAAAAATTACTTCTTTATGGATTTTGCTCAAAGTATATGATTTTTTATTCAGATTGCACTCTTAGAGCGATGAATAAAATAGATAACGAATACTTAACTATAGAGAGTGCTTCATAGCTCGAGAGGTTTGGCAAAAACGTAATTACAAACCTATAGGATTCTTCCCCAGAAGCTAGTCAATCAGTAAAATACTGTGATCAATTGATGCAGTTGATGGAGAAAAAGAGATTGATTCGCAATTCAATTCAAAAATCTTTGTAAAAATCCAAAAAGGAAGAAAGAAGCAATTCTTCTGCTTCAATAAAATAATCTCTGAAAAATCAATATAAGATATCTCCAATTGTAGATTGAGTATTATTCAGATTTCTAGGTTTTTCTCTCCATCATAAAAACTCGTCCAGTTAAATAACAAGTTAATAAAAAAATAAAATTGTGTCTTGGCTCGGTTAGGACTTCTTCAGAAGCAGTGACCATAAATGTTATAGTTTCGATTATTTGTATTTTTTATTCGCAGCTATTTTAAATTGAATCTTTTAATTACTTTAAAGTTTTGAGTTTAATTAGCTGAATCTCAAAAATATAATAATGATGCAAAGAGTAATATGAAGGTAAAATTTATCAATGATGTCTGAAAGTAACAGATTCTTGGGTTGATGAAGGAGAAAATAGTTCCTTGCTTTCCCTGCTACCTTTTTTTGACTGATGAAGACTATTTAATTTGATTTGCTCATATTTGTCAGCTAAACTATCAAATTTTGAATAAAACTATTCATTTTATGATTCAATCAGTTGCTATTCTGATTCATAGATGCTTTTTACTTCATTGGAAGTTCTGCTTTGCTGCTCAAAATAATTCAGAATTTGATCTAGCTTTTTATTTACAGTCTCCATGTTTTCTTATAAATGATTTTGTTTTTTTATTTGTGTTTTCGCATTTCTTTGAAGATTCTCAAGTATTTGATTGACATTCTCTTTCATTTATAAAATATTAAATGCTTAATCACTCTTCACTATTTAATTACTGAGGCAACCTTCCTGTTTATAAGTTTTCCTACTTTAATTTAGGCCATTTTGTTTTTCTTTATTTGCAATTGATGTTAATATGGTATATTTTTTCTTTTCGCTTTACTCTATTTGTTTTGCTTCTTTTCCTCTGATTAAATTTTTACTCATCTTTGATTGAATGTATTGGCAAATTTTAATTTTAGTTTCGGAACTGTTTTCTGAACTATTATCAATTTAATAATCTTCTCTTTCCGGTAGATTGCGACCCTTATTTCTCATTTCTGCCACAAATTTCTGCAGTCTTTTGACACATTGTTCTCTGAATTCCTTCCTGGTTGATTTGTTGAAAGTGACCTCTATTTTCATGCTAATTCTAATTTAGAAATAATCAAACTATAGAATAATAAAGCTCAGACGTATATTACCAATGCCATTATATTTTGCATTGTTTTATCTTATCATTATTCCTTTTTCATCTAAATTCTACGAATGCTGTCTAAATCAAAAACAAATAGAGCACTTCACAAGAGTGGGGATTTATCCATCCCGCAACTCAGTGCCCTTACTAATTCAATACATGAGCAGCAAAAATAAACTCACTTCATCACCAAAGAAATTGTATTTTTGGTAACAATCAGAAAAACTAAATAGAACTCAATAACAAAAATCAACGACTTATAGGTAAATCTATAGAAAAAATTAACCAAGAGGCTGCACTTCTGATTTGGAGATTTGAAGAGGAGAAGGAGATCAACGTAAAAACAAAGTTATTTAGGCAAAACTATAGTTTTTAGTAAAACACATCGAGGAACAACTTTACCAAGCCAAGCTCAACAAGGCTACATAATCAGTAAATCAAATAGAAAATGATAAACTAGAGTAATGCACTAATGTGTTGACGGAAAAATAATTTGCTCTGTAGAATATCAGAGAGAAGATTAACAATTCTTCCTTTGAGTTGACCAACGGGATCGATACTATACGAGCTTTACGTCGAGAGAGGACCATCTTTTCCACTCAGTTTGACAATATTGAACGATAATTTTGCGACTTAGAGCATTGCTATAAAGTACTAGTAATAGAGAGGAATATCAGGGAGAAAGAAGAAAAAGAGGCATTATAAGAATTTAGGAGATGTGAAGTAAAGGCAGAAAAAGAGAGATAGAAGATTGTTCGGCGTGGGCAAATGTAAATTGGAAAACATACCAACAAGGAAATCAGGCTCAATACAAAAAATAATGAGCAATTGGATGCAAGGACTTCCTCTAATACCTAAGGTGAAGATAAAGAATTACCTGGAGCTAATACTACTCCCTCTGAGTTTGGAAACGAAAAATAACTGATAAACCAAAAGAAAAACAAATTCTAAAATGATATGATGAGAATTAAACAGAACAAACAAATTATAATTATACTCAATGATCTTGGAATTTTAACTTCTGAGTAACTGCCGTAGAGTATTAGTGTCTTAGAGTCATAAAATTAAACCCTTCTTTTACAGGCATCAGACTTATACGAACAAATTCTAAGCCTTGAACAGAATATTAAAGGCTTGAATAGAAGAAAAATTACCAAAAGCGTATTTCTAGGAAAGAAAGGAGAAAAAATAACGAAAAATAATCAACTAACATAAATCAATGAGCAGTTAAAACAAAACAATTTATAGATAGATGAATTTAGGAAACTATGCCGTATTTTGGCCAAAGATATTCATTAATTTTACAATCAAGATCAAAAGGTTGAGTATTTAAATGAGGAAGAGGAAATAATCGCCTGTATGAGCGAGCTCCAATAATTCTTAAAGCATTCTTACTTATAGCCCAAGAACTGCTTGACAAAAAATAAGAAGGAGAAAAAGGTATAGAAGCAATCAATTAATCTACTTCCCAACCATCCTACTGAAAGAAATCATATCTCCATATATGAAGAGAAAGATCTTTTGGATTTTGCGAAAAAGAACCTAGGAAAATAGATCAAAAGCGGGTTTAAGGTTTAAAAATGATTAATTATTTGATTATTTTCGACTGACCTTATTATGCGCAGTCTATTCAAAGATTAAAATATCTCTTAAAATAAGTATTGAGCTTTTTGTATTCATTGTTGGCAATGACACTTTATATAATGGCGAAAAAATAATAATAATTCATCGATTAATATTTCGAAAGCAGACCATATGAGTTCGCATAGAGCAACCACTGAAGATACGACTACTGACCGCCCAGATATCATCAGCAAGCTCGCTCATCTCAAAACTTATACTTTCTTTGTCTTCTACCAGTCTACTCACTTGCAAAGTTCTACCTCCCTTCAAGTATTTTTTCACACATTTAGAAGCTGCAATTTAAGCTGAGAGATGAAAGAGTATCTGGGTCTCATGAAGTTCGAGCGAATGGAAGCGATTCTAGTCGACAGGTGCATATTCAATTCTACAATTTGGAGTGCGAATCTTAAAGATTACAGGGACTCCTCGATTTGAAAATCGGGGGATTGGAAAGTACTAACTGGTCCTATCTGCAGCTAAGTCCAAAATAGTGTGCTATTGCTCAGAGGAAAGCCTCATTCATTTGATAGAAAAGTCAGCACTGATGGGGATAGATTTGTCGAACATTCCTGTGATTCTCACACATCCACATCCAAACTCTGACTTCTCAAGTTTCTGTGGTATCAGCTATACTATACAGGATGGAATGAGGCCAATATGGCTGAGTTCTATGAAATGTCTATGTCTGAGTTAGAAAATATTTCAAAGAAATGGATTCAAGCAGCACAGTAAAAAATAGATATTTGGGCTGTGACCATCATTTTAGAAGAAGTAGCACTGCATTTACTTAGGAAGGTCGCCTTCAAAAGTTGGTGGGTCAAAATTTCTAAACGATTGAAGTGACTACGACTTACGAACAGCGGTTTATGAGTCATCTTAGCTTGGGTCATCATGTAAGGTTATCTAAAAACTATAATCAACGTTGTCATTCACCAAATAATAAAACTACTAATCGCATCATATATGGATGGTAACGCTTTAAAAAATTTTGCTGCCTTGGCCCATCCAATATGAAGGCATCTACTGGCGTAGTCAACATACACTACTTCGATGATAAGGGAGAAGAAATTTAAGTTCTTAAACATTTGAGAGAATATGACGGGTCAGAGGAATCATAAATCGAGGCCAGTAAGGTCATCAAGTCCGATAAAGGAATTTTAAGTTTACTGATTGCCAATATTGATCGCTTTCACGGCGACAAGCTTAATACTCAACTCAATTGCAAGCCTGGCGATGGGAGGGTCGAAATTGCAGTTTTTGAGGGAGTTAACAAATGCAGAAGACTTGCTTCTGTTGGAGGTGAGGTCGTACTAAAACTGTAGAGTGAATCGGCAGTATAGCTGCAAGTCGGAGAGGCAGTGTACCGGTGCTGGGGATGCCGTTAGCTGCGAATTCGTCAGTCAGGTCGCATCAAAATATCCATAAACAAGGATGTTCTTGAATGTTGATATTTTTCTTTTATCAAAGCTTTATATTAATTAGGACCAGATTAATGGAAGAGATCATCAACAAGTTCGAGACGGTTCTTTCGACTGTTTGCAGCTTTGTTTATCAGAATAGTCCTCAGCTGGCATCGGTGTCTGGGATGTTCTTTTATTCCTTCATTGTTTATATCTTTTTGTTTGGGTTGCGCTACCTTCGTCAAGAGATGCTGTACCCACGAATTGAGAAAAATATCAGTGATGCATCAAATAAAAAAAGGGCTTAAAATAGAAGAAAACGTTCTGAAGAGGCCCAGCAAATGGTGTAAAAAATGCAATGATCAACTCCTTACATTTATGATGTAATTTGTAATATTAAATGATTCATTTGGTTATTTGCAGATATGCATTTGATCAGAAAGCCTGTCTTTTAAAAACGCCATAATAAATCACAACAACAAATGTAAACTGAAGACCATAAGATTAATAAGATTGTTAAATGCAAGAATCATCATTTTTCATCTAATAATTTCAGTACCTTGCGGACTTCCTCTTCGAATCGACTTACTCGAATCAGATCGCCCACTTTATAAAGGTAATTTTTCTTGACATTGTTGATATAATGGTCGTACAAACTATTCAGAGCCAACTCCGGCGCATTGTCAGTTCGAACTGAGGTCACCAGCACGAATTTAACTAAGTTGACTGTTTCGAGTAGGGAAAGCTGGTACTCTCTGGTCTTCATACTCTTAGCTTGCGTCTTGATGCTGGGATGGAGGATACGAATGTAATGCGAAAGTGTGGCAGACGTGCTTTCCATGTTGCGTATTCGATGTGAGTTTTGGAGTTATGGGTAGTTGACCTCCTTATCAAATTGTTGAGGGTCAATATAGTAGACAAGTGTCTTGTCCTGAAATATCATGAATTCATAGACTCGCTTGTCCATGCCAATATTATTTTATACAGCTTTACAATTACGTAAAGCTATTGCGTAATTTTGTTGATTCGCAATTTAAGATAGTTGAATTTCCTTGAATTCATAGGTATACAACCATCATCAGAATTCTCCCTTCTTGCGGGGTGGAGGAGGTGGGCCACAGGGTTGCAGCATATCCTCTAGCATTCTGTTTTTAAGTCTTGTGATTGACTCGTTTTCGATAGCTGAGAAGTAAAGCATTCTGCTGAAGTGAGAAAGGTGACTGGACAAAGCATCTCTTCGCAGATTCGTTCCATACTCCCACTTGGTGGTATCTGCAGTTCCAGTTCCTGTGTAGCGTAAATTGCGATGCTCAATCTGACTATGGAAGGTGAACTGTTCGTTCATCTCTTATATATTGAGTTTACTAAAGAGTATATATCGAGTCAATTGATGAGCCAACTAATCTTTATTGCGGTTGCGGAATCACTATCGAACGACTGTTATTATATTTTTTAGCATGAACAAAATTGACGTATCCATGATTGGAGGAAATCCCTCCAACATGTTCAATACTGAACACTAAGAGCTCTATACAGTGACTAAGAGATCTTCCTTGGACTAACATTTATAAAAAGTTATTACGCCTCTCCCCAAACGCAATCCTTCATAGTCGTAGCTCACTGACAGTGCAAACAAACGCAGTAAGTATTGGATAATCAAGAGCATCGTCTTTTCAAATAGTTTAGAGAATAAAGCGCTAAGGAGCCGCCAAACTTAGGGACCAGTAAGTCTAAAATTTATTTTAAAATTCCCTGCATTGACGACTACTATATCAAACAATCCAAAGAGCATCTTCTTCCTGCCAAAGTCCATCGCTTTCAATCTCTAATTGAAGAACCAATAAAATAAGAAAAGAAACTTCTAACGACTGTCCGATCCGACTCGGCAGTTGGAAATTAACCTCAGCCTATAGTTGCAAAACAGCGCCTATCACTGCTTATGACTTGCATCATAGTTCTACTCGTGGTGAGTGGTTGCATTATCATTTACTTATTTGACTAATGAAGCGTTGACATGGACTTAACTAATGATCGTAAAATGAATGGTATTAATGAATCGAAGATGTATGATATCAGAAGAGATTGTTCTGTGTAAAAACCTATTGAATGGCTCTTCCCATATTAATGTGCAGTTTTTGAGCCAGTACGCCATACTCCTGTCTAAGTTTGGCGTTTTATAGCTGTGTGTTTCTCAAGGCAGTTTAGAGTTCGTTGAGTCTGTATAATATACAATATACTTTTCGATTTGCATGCGCTTCTCTTCCTCCTTCTGTCTTCTGGAGTCAGTGTTGTCGATGATGATGTTATCGACTTGCTGTCTGTTGTACTTCTTTTTGACGTCGATCTCCTCGTTGAGGCGGTTGAGCTCCTCTTCTAATTTTTGAATGGTAATTTCCTTGAGCTGGATTTAACTCTTTAGCTTTTAGTTTTTGGTGAGGAACTACTTATTTTTGGCAGTGAACTGCTCCTCCTGCTTCTTCAAGTCGTTTATTTCTTATTACAAACTACTATTTTAATTATTGCTATTGGATTCTGTCTTTTCAATTTCGTAGAGCAAGTCTTGATTCCTTCGTATTAATTTCTCCCTTGTTTCCTCTACTTCTCTCAATCTGGTCTGCAGGGCTGCGATTTTGAGTGCGTATCGCTGAGACTCCTCTTCTTGGAGGCGATTTCTCACTTGTGTTTCTTCCTCTAGATATTCTATTCGAATCCTTTCTCTTTTGTCCAATCCCTTTTTGATTTCATTGTCGATCTGGTTGCTTTCATTTTCTACTGTTCTAATCTTTTCCTCTAATGATCTGAGCCTATTTTCCCAATCTCTAGCAATTTCCTTCATTTTGATGTCATGCTACTTCTGCATACGTTCCTCGATTTCTAAATATTTCTGTTCCAACTCTTGGAGTTCTTTGTTGGCCTCTCTAAGTTTTTCATCGTGCTGCCTCATATGTAAATCCTGGTCCCTCTCCATCTGTTGGTGTTCAGAGGTGGTCCTGTCGAGCTAAAATTTTACATTTCTGTTCTGAATGACCAACTAATTGCACTTGTTCTCGAGATCTTGCAATTACCTAGCATCAATTTTCTCTCTCTTGATAAGATCTTCCAGTTCCTTTTCGAGTCGGATCTTGAGCTCAGCTGTATCTTTACGATTTTGATCTAAGATATCTTCGAGATGCCTAACCACGTTTTATTTTGAAAGATCATCAATGGCGTTGACTTTGCTTAAATACATTGGGTTTGTAATTGGGTTGATGCTAGAACGATCCTTTCCCTCCAAAAAAGCACCTCCAGTCATCATTAACTTATCCTTTGAAATCGGATTTTTATTTCTGTTGGCCTTAAGAATGACTTACAGGGCTTCAATACTTTCCTTTTTTATTTTTTGGCCTGACAGTTCCACATAAATTAGACTTTCATTTTTCGCCCTTTTGAGTTCTCCCGTCAAATAGTCAATGTCTGCTGAATTGATCTGATTGTATCTGAGTTCTAAAAGTTTGAGTGTCTTCGAGGTTGCCAAAAAGGGTACAATCCGCTTGAAAGCTTAGCTCGAAATTTTGTTATTAGATATATTGAGTCTTTAAATTTTTGGGCTCGATTGAATTAAATTGCCTAGGTTTTCCTCCCAACTATCGTATTCCTTTTCTCCGAGGTTATTGTACTCAATGATAAGCTGCCGAATGTTAGGATTTCTGGTTAGGGCTTCAAAAATATCCTTGAATCCCTCGGCTGAAATGTCATTGCTTTTGATTTCCAAGACTTCAATCTTGCGGTGGTCGGCTATGAATTTAGCAAGCTCCTGAGCACCCTAATCTCCGATGAAGCGATCATTGAAGACAATTCTGGGATTATCCCTAAAATTTTAAAACTGAGAAGTTAGGGTCATAATTTAAATTGCGAGAGTGTAAGTTAATAAAGCTGTTATATAGCAGGGCGGATGTCTGTACTAAATACAGAGGTTTGGCTGAGTTGTAGTTAATTAAATAATAATAATAAAGATGGGTTGTGGGGCAATCTGTGGAGACACCTCCAACATAGAAATAGCTACTTTTAATTAATCGCAGCGAGCCATGCAGATTCTCATACCTCTTCTTAATAAAAATAGTCATCTTGCGCAAACTTCTACTTATCACAATTTTATTGCCCATTATCACAGCGATATCGCCTCCTTCCACCTCAAGCCCAAACCTAAACTCGCCAAAAACGAACTAGTATCACTAGAAATTAGAACCAAATGGAAGCTGATTCTCTACGGACTCGATAGTGATCACATCAATTATTGCAACTGTCTGGGATTAATCGACGAAAAATAGTACCTTAACGGTCAGGAGGAAGCTAGTGTCCACAGTCAGCCACATGAACTATTGGAGCACGCTGGCTTCAAGCAGATTGAGAAAGACATATCCCGAACCTTACCAATCCCCTAAAACCGTAAGAAGTAGTTTTAAAATGTATTAAAGCGGATCACTAACTTCTTTCCGAAGATGGGCTATACTCAAGGTCTAAACTTCATCATTGGGTATCTGATTCTGGTGGGATACTCATAAAGTGACAGCTTCTGGATGTTTGTGCACATTGCAATTAATAGACGATACTTACTTCTCGGTCTATTCGAGGATATGTTTCCACTTTCCAGTGTGCTCGATAAATTGTTTCGAAACGTGCTTAAAAGAGAGGACTCTGCTTTATTTCATCATATATTTGACAACCTATAGATTTAGCCTGCCCTCTGGACATTTAAATGGTTTACGACCTGCTTTCTTTACAGCTTTCCTCTTTAAATGATTAAGTATGTATGGGATCTTCTTATTCAAATTGGCTGTTTTGCTATAGTAACCTTTGCTGTTTGCCTTACTAAACAACTTGCAGTTAAAATTCATGAGATAGATGACATGTCTGATTTTTGTGAGTTTGTTTCTTCATTAAGCAATATTTAATGCTTTAATGAGCATGTCAATATGCAGTTAGTAATAAATCAGTCGTATCTGCTCCAAATATTGCCGTAGGACTTTGAAGGAATTGATTAAATAGGAGGTTTCTATGGATAATATTTAAAAACAAGAACTTTTTTTCAAAAGGAAAAACACCAAAAAAGCATTGACTTGACTCTTCCTCTTTCCGACTAAATTAAAAAAATTTAGCGTAAAACATAACAGTTGCTATAAAATTTCTATAATACTCTGCTTGAAGAACGAAAACAATTAAAAACAGGGACAGTTTCGAGCATGCCCCTCCCCATAAATACTGTGATAAAATATTTTTACCAACCATCACAAGCAAATGAAGAATTTAATGGCTTAGAGTTAACTCAAAAAGAGCACTGGACAAATGAATTGTCGATAGATATAAAAAAAGAAGAAGCAATAAAGATAGAAGATAAAATAACGCAAATCCCCATTCCTTATTCGCCCCATAAAATCAATTAAATATAAGAGGCACCTGATTAACTTCAGGAAATTGTTTCAAGCATATCCCATAACATAAAGCATCCATAACCTGATAAACTGGATGAACTGGACAAATTTTAGCTCGAGTATTCAAAGAAAACTAATGTCAATCTTAAAATCAATAATTATTCGCTTCCAAAATCATGTGAAAGCTAAGTTAAAGCCAAAGAATTCAAAGGATTCGGCTTTACTCAAACTAATGACAAACCAAAGCGATAAACGAGTAAGCCAAACAAAACACTCGTGCTGAATGGTCAAAATTTATTAAAAATATAGTCTTGCGATGCCGTCTCAGTCTCATCCAAGCATACCAATACTAATCGATCTGTAAGCAACAATAAAAAAGCATAAATGCCAGCACCTAAAAGCGTAAGAATTTGTGGATGCAAGACTAAAACAGAAGAAAATAATTGTTCCAGCATCGACCCTAAAAGTGAGCAAGGCGAGTTAAAAGACCAATTTAGTGATAAAGACTCCCTTTCCAACAAACAATACTCTCACAATTAAGACTATGTTCCGGATAATATCAGCTTTCAGAATTAAGACCATTAAAAGATTCCCAATGACTATATGATCAGCTCACATGGGCCAGCCCTAAAAGAAAAAAAAGATGACTTAGATCTTAAGAAGATGGAAAATGAAAACGAGGTGGAAGTTCTCCCGCCTTTCAAAAAGGATAAGAGACACAAGTAATATCGAGTATTCGAAATAAATTCAGGTAATAAATAGAAACTGTTTAATGTTGGGTGGGAGAGGGAGAAATCGGTGGAGTCCATACTGCCAGCATCCAACGAACATATTTCTAGGGAGCACATCGTTATTCATGGGAAGGGCAGCGATATCAGCAGATGCGAAATATAAAGCATTCGCTGAAAGACATTCTATCATTTTTATATTTTAAACTGCAATCTTATGCCTAAGTTATCATATAAAATCAAATTTGGATGACAATAATGATCCATGCGCAAGCAATTACGAAAAATATTTATCAAAGACCCCCTTCGACTTCTTCCTTTTCTAGTCCTACTTTTATCATATTTTACGTTAATAAAAATATTATGAACTCAAAGTATAGCATAATTAAGCAAATAGGACAGGGGCAGTACGGACAAATATTCCTGGCAACCTTGAAGGACTCTCCAGACTCCAACCAACAGTTTGCAATTAAAAAAATCAATAATCAGAACATTGATGCCGAGCATATCCTTCTTCCTCAGATAAATCATCCGAACATCCTTCGAGTCCACTAGATAATTCGAGAATAAAGGGATATTTGCATAGTGTTGGAGTTTGCTGCTCAAGGTACGACTTTCATTAGCCAGGAGATCTTTCAGCCTATGTGTCGAACCACTTTCCTGAAGAATACATACCTGAAAAATTAATCAAAAGCTGGCTACTGCAATTGTGCTTGGCTCTTTACCATCTCCATCACGAAATCAGTCTTATTCATAGAGATATCAAGACTATTAATGTTTTGGTCATGGAAGACGGTCTCATCAAACTGTCTGATTTTGGACTGGCTAAAAAAATGACCAGTTCTGAAGATTTTGCCAAGAGCACAGTCGGAACGCCCTACTATCTTTCACCTGAGACTGTCAGTCTCGGACGATTCAACATTAAAAGCGATGTATGGGGACTTGGATGCCTAATGTATGAACTGTGCACTGGCGAAAAACCATTTAAAGGGACAGCTTTTGGTTAAATCTTTAATAATATTGTTAATGGCATTGCAGGACAGCTACCTTAATGTTATTCAGCTTGGCTTTCTAATTTGATATTATCGATGCTTTAGAAAAATGGGGAGAAACGGCCAACTGTTTAGACCATACTTTAAGACGAATAAATGAGAAAGTAGTTTGTTAGACTCAAGTCAGTGCATAAGGAATATGAAAGCTTTTCTTACCCAAAGCTAAATTTGAAAACAACCAAATATTTGGAAAGAGAAGATCGTCTTTTAGGAAATATCAAGTTGTTCAGTTAATCCTTGAAAACTGTTAAGAAATAGAGACCAATTAAAATGCATATGGAGGAAGGCTGGGGGTAGACAATGCCTACAAATTAAAACCAAAAAAAAGTAGAAAGGATTAAGTTTGCTGACCAGTCACTGAGGAGTTTGCTGTCTAAGCAGAGACTTAGTAAGGATGACAAATGAAGACTTGCATTGCCCAAATTGATAATATTAATTTAGTAATTGCACATCATAAGATTAACACTATTTTTTAGCCAAATCATCCACCGAATTTTGATTTATACTTACGAATGTCATCTTCAGTGACTGAGTTACACTATGCTTACTTTATTGATAAAGTGGTATGGGTTATTATAAACCCTTGGAATCATTCAGACTCGAAACAATAGCTGTTTTCATATCTAATAGTTTAAGATACATTCCTTCGTGAGATGAGGTTGGACAGCCAAGAAGATACCCAATTTTAGCGGTCAAAGAAGGCATGAATGGTTCAATCAAATACGAGTAAACTTTTATGATGCGAATTAAAAATGCTAAAATAATTGTTTTTCTGAATAGCAGGAGCAATACCTTTATTTATTTCTCCAAAATTCTGTTTTGCTGATATACTGATTGATAAGAAAAGAAAACTCGTTAATCATGGCTGCTCCCTTTAAAATCTATTTATTTTCCATGGCTTGTTTAAACTCAAAGAATTTAGATGAAAATGATTAAATTAAGACCATCTAATCAGCCAAAAGTTCAGCCTAACTTAATGGGAGTATAGCTGATCCATACTATTTATAAGTGTACTTTAAAACCCTATTCAGCAGATTTCCGATGCTATTTACCATCTAATTATTTGTTCTAGTTGCAAAATCGCTCCAACTAAACTCGCTATCAAAGCTTTATGGTCGATTTCGCAAAAGGTAGTAGCGCCATATTTCATTGCAAATTTATGTCTTCTGGCATTGATCTCCAAATACTCCAATGTTGTGACTTTTCGAAAATTTTCCTCCTTAATATTTAAGATACTCGGTGACAGACAGAAAAGAAGGCAACTTCCAATTTATATTAGTGCCAAGTAGGGTTGCTGGGCATATAATGCTATGAAAAAGAATGTTATCTTTTCCCATAAACTGATTTAATTACACAGAAATATTTTGTTGCTTAATCCACCAAGCCTTAAAACCCTACCCTAAAAATTAGGCCGTGATCGAAATATATCCAAGAGGTGCTTCAAACCAAACATAGAACACTTTTTTTTAGTAGCCAGTCAGAGGAACAGGAATTCCCCATTTAAGATCTCGAGTGATGCATCTGTCTGGTGAGGTAGAATTCAACCATCCTTTAGTCACTCCTTTTGCATTATTGCTCCATTTTTGACTCGAAGTATTTTAATTTAGCCATTTTGTTAAGTTATTTTTCTGTTAATTTAATTTTAAATAAAGATGGGTGGTTGTTTTAGGACTAGGGGCATGGTGGCAGATGGAGCATTTTAAATCAGTTAAATCATCGCTGATATTGTTAAAAACCATGGAACAGTTTTCGCATTGATCTCCTCTAGTGATTGATGAACATTTATTGCACTTCCCATAAACAAATCTATCTGCAAGGAATAGATCGCAATGACTACAATAAAGCTGCTCAGATTACTTTTAAATGATATTTCCGTTTTGATAATTTTGATTAAAAATCTATTGAGTTACTTCCGTATGCACAGGTGTGCTTGTCCTGCCAAAATAATCAAACGAAATATCGAACCAGTCATAAATGGACTTGTGAATATGATGAAATTTGTCACAAATCTATTGAGGAGTCGTTTTTTAAAGACGTGCTTTGACTTCCGTTGCAGTCCCATACTCATCTGTTCCACATATAAACAATACGTTGTAACCCATCAACCTGCAAAATCTAGCGTAAACGTCAGCAGATAGCACAGCTCCTATAATATTTCCCAGGTGTGGAGTATTATTCACATAAGGTAGAGCCGAAGTTATCAAGACATTCTTTTGTGATGCTGAAGGCAGTCTTTTGTTGGGAACATGACACAGTTTTTTTGAATTCAAACTCAACAAAATTTATGGATTAATGATTGCTTTTTATTTTGTGGCATTTTTCTTTTGAGAATAGGTTTTTATGAACCTTCGAAAGATAAATTTCATAAATTTTAATAATGAATTAATTATTTAATCATTATTTGAGAAGATGTACAAGCCGATTAAATTTGGGGACCGACAATGAAAGTGACTTCACTGATGAAGAATCATACACCTCTTTAATGTGCTCTTTTGAATTCTGAGAAAACACCAAATCGCTCCATGACATAAACATGCCCCATTTCACTCCTGCCTTTAAGCAATGTTCCATATCGGGGATTGGACCATTCTCTGTCATTTCTATCATCTTTTGACCATTCACTATCTTGTTTAACTGAGTAAAAATGTTTTATTGGCAGCCATAATTGTATTCCCCCGGATAACTATCATAGCCAATCAAATCCACACGGGCATTTCCAGGATACCAATCGGGCTATGGTGTACTCCAAACCCAGATAAGATTGTTGATTTAGTGAAAGACTGTGATTCTTTGAAAGATGATCCTATAAAGTGAAATTGCAGCGCTATTTGTTTTAGCACCCCACCAGAACCATTTTCCGCCTGCTTCGTGGAGTGGTCTCCAGAGCACAGGAATCTTGCTATTTTGCAATTTTTTAAGCTGAACCGCTATGGCATCAATATCTCTTATTGTTGCATTGTACTATGCTGTATTTTAAATCACAGCTTTAGAAACATCAAAATCTGTGTACTGAGTGTAAAACGTGCTTGTTCTAAGCTATCCTCCAAAAGGAGAAAACCAATGCCAAAAGAAAATAACAATTCCTTTCTTTTGAGTCACTCTATGATACCAATCTATGGCTAAATCAATAGTTCCATCATCCGCTGGTTGCCAGTTGTACCATGGATTATGAGGAGAATAATTTTGCATATCAAATCCACGGACAGTTGGATTTTTACCGATTTGATTGACAAAGTCATCGTAATGAAATGTTGTTTGACCAGAATAAGAATACTTGCCGTAATTATTGATGAGTTAGGAATAGAGCTGCTGAACTTCAGGGGAGGCATTAGGATTGACTAATTTATCAAAAGAAGAAACCAGGTACAAGCAGCACAAATATATAAGATATTTCATTGTATATAATATCTATTCCTAATTCTGAAAAGAGGTAAACTTAGCATTGGTATTTTATTATTGATGATTGACAATTACAAAATAAACAATTCAGTTTAGTTCAATAACTACTCTTATAGCAAGAATATCAGTGAGATGGATAAATAAATCAGGACTTACTATTCAAATAAGCCGTCTTTATTTATTCTTATGCCCAGTTTATATATTGTAATTTTAAATCAATGACTGAAAAAGTATTTGCGCCTTCTCAAATTCCAACTTGCTAAATATGCTCCAAATAAGCTCTGTTTCAATGCAGTGATTGCTAAAAGGCCTTTTATTGCAGCAGAGACCATCAGTTCTAGCACTGGAAAAAGAGTCATAAGAATAACTGCCACTCAAATCTTCCTCCCACTGATGATATTCTTAAGACAATTTTGGAAGTGAGAAAAAGCTATTATTAGAATTTCAGTCACACGCAGTTTTCTTAATGCTTGCTTGATGCCAAAGTTTTAGTTGGCTTATAAAAAAAGAGATTGATCGAAAGTCCTTCCGTTAGTTATGAACTCGATTATGGAGGTACGGTTTGCCTGTTAACAAAAACTTTCTTGCTGCTGAGTGATAAAAAGAGTGCAAAGTTATAGCTATAAAACTATCTTAAAGAAAAATCTTCAATGATTGAAGACTTGAAAGATATTCCAAACGTAAAACAGAAAGAAACCATCAAAGAGAAATACTACGATCATCTTCAAAAAAAATTAAATTTGATTTCTTGCATTGGGAATCTTTGCTATGCTATTGGTATGGAATGCATTTCTTACTATGTCTTATACACTGAAATCATTATGATATTCTTTGGACCAGACTCTTTTGAAGCGTCTAATTGCTATTTTTTGATTGGATGCTTTTACGCTGAGTAAGGATATTTTAAAAAAGCAATATAATGCTTCAAAAAATCAGCCAATATTCGAGGACCATTTGCCGGCGATTGTCTGTATAACATTGGAATACTGTATAAGTTACAAGGAGAATTGCCAAAGGCCCTTTAAATTCTAGAAAAAGCACTCAAGAAGAGATAAGAACAATATGGTGAATATTCAAACAAAGTGGCAGAGATAAATGAGATGCTAGGAATAATTTACACTGAACTAAACGATTTCAAGACAGCGATGCTTTAATATTAAAAAGCATTTAAATTGAGGACAACAAGTGAGAATCCTTCTGGATAGTTAGAAAACGTGCTCGATTTAATTCATGAACTCTATGAGAAACTCACTGTCTTCATTGAAGCTGGACAGCCAAAGGTTAAAAAGCCAGATATATATCTCCGTCTAAAATAAAGTATTGATAACTAAAAGTTATATTGGTAGCATCCCAAATATAAAAAAAAGATTAATTAAAATAATGACGAAAAGGAGAATAAAAAAGTTTAAATTCTCAGCAAAAGATAAGAATAAAAAGACAAACAAAAAAATAATCAAAAGTTTTAGTACAATCTAGTTTTAACTGAGTAGCTGACTGGTCAGTTGGGCTTAGCTGAACTCTTTCGTCTTTCTGAACTTCAACTCTAATTAGAAAAATGTACAACTCAATTCGGAATTATCTATACCATTGGTACATCTGCTTTCTATTAAAATTTATCACCAGAAAAGTATATATCTCTTGAAAAGGACAACAAAAAATTGTTTTAGATGATCAAATTGGAGCAGCTTAAAAAGATAAAAAATTCAGAAACATGATTATAATTTATCTTTTTGGAAAGATAACTTTCCATATATTATAAAATAAATATTTTTTACTTAATCAAATATAATCGCTAGAATAAAGCAGCTCTAGGCAGGCATTTTATTTTTAATTATCATTTACGTTATTGTTCAATGTCTTACTCCCTTTATATTGAAATATTATGTGTGTTCTGTTTAAATATTTACATTCAAATTGATTAATTTTTATCCCGTCAGGGG
>Ga0302185_10000322_pt1 | contig 38027 bp, 28 predicted proteins | sample II_Bog_E1_1_FD_200231 | JGI IMG/M metagenome (GOLD analysis project Ga0302185, IMG submission 200231) | Peat permafrost microbial communities from Stordalen Mire near Abisko, Sweden - II_Bog_E1_2 | ecosystem: Environmental > Terrestrial > Soil > Wetlands > Peat | place: Sweden: Abisko... | reverse complement strand
AAGGGATAAGTGAGCCTTTAAGAAGGAGCTCATATTTATAGACACGTTTAGGCTTCAAGCATAGATAAACAATTCTTTTATAATTAATTTCTTAAGTGCATTAATATTTGGGCTATTTGCCATCCGTTTAATGAAAAAGGAGAACCAACAGAACCAAATAGAATATATTCTATCTTAAAAAATTAAAAACATTTTATATTTCCTTTGGATAATGAGGTGGATAAAGCAAAAAGCAAAATCCAAATTAACCTGAAGCGAAATCAAGGGAGGAATTAAATGTTTATCAAAATTATCAACGATTAACATTTTAATTGTGATATTAATAAGAAAAAAATTGAGCAAACATCTGAGATAGCAAATGACAGTATCAAAAGAGTTCTACTTAAGACATAATTAAATTAAGGACAAAAAATGATTATTTAAGCAAAATTAACATTTCCCCTTTTGATGCAAAAGAAAAACTTGCCGTAGAATATGGAGAAAATACAAAAATATAAACATTTTTGGCAGAGAAAGATTAAAGAAAATTAGTAATAAGAATATTAGAATTCATAGGAAAATCTTTGCATAAAAATCATTGAAATAATTCTATCAGCTTATAATCTGTATCATCAAGCTAAAATATCCTTCGAAGATTATCAAGATCGAATCAAACTGGTCTTGGAGACAAAAGATAATATCAGATCGGAAACTTCTTTTTAAAATAAGTTGGTTCTATAGGAAAAGCATTATTGTCATTCATAAATACATCCAGTGAGTAAGAATAATGTATTATAAAATTAAAGCCCTTCTTTTAAATCATATTAAAGAGATATTGAAATGTAATACTATACAGAAACCAAGAAAGAATCATAATCCGCCAAATCATTTAAGAGTTCAATAAACAGTTCTTTAAATTATAAATCTTCAACCAAGACCAAAATGAAAAATAAAATTAGTGGCAGTCCAAAAATACATGATTCTAGTTATTTATAAGATATAATTGACTATAAAATCTGTAATAAGACAAAACAGCAATTCAATGAAGTCAACTATGGCACAAATTAAGATTATTATGGCTCAAAATAGTCCAGTAACATTCAAATTTATCAATCAAATTAGCAGTTACCTGTCAAAATAAAAGATAAATCCTCTTTAAAGCATACTTTTAGTGCATCTAAGCGTTGGCAATATAAAACAGATTCATCACAGATAAGATTGCCATCTTAAAGTCCCTCCCTTTAATCTTATCATTAAAATTTAAATATGCAAACTAGTATTGATTCAAATAAAGCTAGCCTCTTCAGAAATTGCTTGCAAGTTAATCATTAGATGATCTGCTCCCAATAGCGAAATAAAAAATTGATGAAATATTCAAAAGATGGGGACTTGATAAATATTATTGGAAACACAAGTCCCAAATTTAAAAGAGAATCGAAAAATATTCATAGCATGTTGAATGAAAATAAATTAATAGAAAAATATGAAAGTTTGCATCAAAACAGTATTTAAACGGAAATTTTGTGCTCCAAAATTAAATCTCTTTCATTATTGGATAAATAAAAAAGAATAAAAATGGCTCTTAGACAAAATAAGGGCTAAACTAAAAAGATTATTGGGTGTCAGGAGTCTGTAAATATATAAAAATGCCTAAAAACTAGAATTCTAAGCAATAGTATTTATTTTCATTGTTTTCCCGACAATAAATAGGCAAAAATAAAAAAAGCGATCCTAATGTCAAAAAGCGTGATTGTAAAAAATACGTAATTTGAAATTGGATGTATTAGTAGCAAAAAAGAGAAATATCTGGAAATATCTTTTTTCATAACTCCCCTCAAGGATAGTATAGAGGATATTAAAATTGAAGTGATCAACTCTCAGAATATAATGGTTTTTGCACATACAAAATAGATCGAAAAAATAAAGGTTAATTGTCAATAACGGATTGTTATTCAATGCTCATTGTAAAACGTTCCTTATATGATGCCTATTTTTACCTTTAATTACAAGTATCAAAGAGATTATTAGCGCCATCATTTACTGATAACTATTCCTTGTGGTTTCAACAAATTTGTCAACTATCAATCGATTTCAAAGTATGATTGGGATATGCTGAACAATAATAATTTTGAAGCACGTATCAGCACTGTAAAATTTATGTATAATTCAAAGATCTTGGGACGATAGAAGATAAAAGAATCTTTAAATAATTTTACATTTATAGGTAGAGAAAAGGGGGCATCATATTTTATATGTGAAGCTTATTATAAGAATAGTAAATTTTTACTGCAAGTGATTTTAAATGAAAGAGGAACAATGCATTTAGAGGGGATATATATGAAGGATAATAATAGAGACTTAACAAGTTTATAATTTTTGCTGGCCACCTTCAAATATATCTTCGAAGAATAAACTAAGTCACATTGATATTATATGCCGCATTATCTTTAGATTGCTTCTACAAAGTTAAAATAAATAAACTAAATCATAATATAATTTTTGATGAGTAATAACTTCAAATTGACCACTAAGTTTACGTTTTGGGTGCAAGACATTGATACTGTCAAGGCCTAACTATACTCCTCTAACCTCAGGGAAGTTGCTACTTTCGCGGACATCAAAGAGTTTTGGGAGTTTTTCCAGTTCTTAAAGCGCACCAATGATCTAGCGAGTATTAACAATGCTATAAAGATTGCGATATGTATCTCTTCAAAGAAGGAGTGAAACCTTTGTGGTAGGATGTGAACAATCAAGGCGGAGGCTGCTATAAAATCAAAATATAAAAAAAGAAAAGCAACAAACTTTGGGAAAGCACAATATTCTCCATGCTTAGTCCCAAAAATAGGAACATTGATATTATGAACGGAATTCGAATTAAGATCAGATAGAACTTTGATGAAGTAGAGCTATGGATGAACTCTGGGGCCAGCTAAAAAGATAAACTGGAAAGTATTAAACAATATCTGAAATAAAACACTCAGATAACGGACGATCGTGTCTTCAACTACCTTCCCTTCAGCAAGAAATGATTGTAAGCAGTAATCATCAAATAAAATAGCCCTATAGATATTATAATTACTATAAAATCATTGAAAATTGGTTATAATTGATGAATAACTAAACATAAAATTAGGACAAATAACATAGTAATAACAGCAATTAAGAATCATAACTTTCCTATTTTGAGTTGTTTAAGCAGCAAATGCTGAGGGCTTGGCTTCCCATTCCCACACTTACCAAAACTATAACTCTGTTTTTCATTATGTCGCTTATCTTCATTGGTATTGGCATACCCATGCTTATCCTTTCCAATAATATTCAGGAAATTAGAATGCAATATGATAGCAGCTGTAGTATAGGACAAGTTAACTGTACGTTGACTTTTCAAATTCCAGCTCTCATGCCTAGTCCTGTGTTTGTGTACTACTAACTGAATAACTATTATCAAAATCATCGCCTTTATGCAAATTCCATTAGCACTAAACAACTATCTGGATAATTGCTGTCATCATCTGATGTAATGTTTAAATAATTTAGATTTCCACAGATTGTTCGCCTATCACCTTAAACTCACAGTTGTATGTGAATGTTTCAATCAATGGTACTCCTTTAGTGAAGGATGCACCGGCTAACCCTTGCGGAATCATCGCCTATACTATATTCAACGACTCCTTCATCATCCAATATTCTGATTTAACCAGTGTATCAGTAACCACTAATGGCATTTCCTGGCCCAGTGACCTTCAAAAATATCAAATAAGTAATCCCAGTTTACAATGGTACAATGTAACGGATCCTCGTTTTATGAATTGGATGAGAATTGCAACTTTGCCAAACTTCAGAAAATTATGGGGGCGGATCAATAATGATTTACCAGCAGGCAACTATACTCTTCTCATAAACAACAGTAGTTATAAATTAAATCAGATTATGATGTAAGTTCATTTGGGACAACCAAATATTTTGTGCTTTCAACTTCCAATTTTTTTGGCTCCAAAAACGAATTTTTATCAATTATTTATTTGGTGATGGGTGGGCTTTGCTTCGTTGTGGCCGTTCTATTCTTGATTAGAAAAATAAAGAGGAAGAGAAAATAAAAGTGATGATGATATGCACAGTTACATCATAAGAAAATCAATAAATATAAGGCATTAATTGTATTAAATTAACAGCTTATCCTGTATAACCTCAATAATGATATAAATTTGGCTGATCATTAGGTCAGGGCAGATCCAAGCTGAATTTACAACTATTGAACTCTTCTTTGAATTTCCAGAATCATCTGCAGAGTCAAAAGCTGTGCTTCTTTTATCGAGCTAATGTGTTCGTCTATCTTTTGTGTTTCCTTCCTGGCAGTTTAGATTTTATACTTAATTTAATTTTCAAACAACTCTAACTAGCCCATCAGTCGAAGCCGATTTTCTTCTGACTTTTGTTCCAGATAATCGTTTACATTTTATTTTTATTGGCGAATACTCTACATAATTCCTGTCTTACTGCGCACTCTTCAACTAGAAGCACAAGATTTTGATCGACTTGAGATAGCTCAGTCGCCAAAATATCAAGCTTATTGAAAAGATTGAGCTATGATTTGCTGCTACTACTTTTTTGGTGGGATGTCTGGTTATAATTTTGATTAGAGTTTAAAGTGCCGCTTAGACTCATGATTTCTATTATTGAATGAATATTATAACTTATAAGAATGATTGAAGTCTGAAATGAATGCGAAAAATCAATCATCAGCCATCATATCTTTGTTATTTTTGCAGATATCGTCGTCATATTGTTCCTCTTCCTCCTCTTCAACTTGGTATATTTTAACTTCGGGGGTACTGGTCATGAAAGTTCTCAGTTACTTCCCTTCCTCAACTTCATCAAAAATTAGTTCAAACTTATTGCTTTAAAGAGGATTCTCTGGTAAAGTAAGCTTTTTCGATAAGGTGACTAGCTCCTCAACAGGAGGAGGAGGGAAAATGGGATCAACCACTATCCTGAATGTCAATGCAAGTACTTAAAAGCATTTTCAAGCATACTAGGAATCACACGGCCCAGCAGAGGACAGGCCAACTCCAAGCAGGGATTTGTATTGCATTAAATCAGCCATACTTTGAAGTTTTCGTCAATTAGGAAGTCCAAACCAAAAATTTAGAATGAAAATTATTTTTTGTTGGAATTTATCTTAGTATAAACTGATCTGATTGCATCAGCAGCCAGCTTCTACATAGAATGGCTATTACCTTCATTTAAGGATAGACTTGTTGGAAAAATTTCAGCTTGTGGCTGGCTTAGACGCTTGAGTTGTAGGTGCTGTCGAGATACCTTTGAAAATCAGAAAAAGAGATCTTGTTGGCTGGCTAAAATTTTCCATAATCTTAATGGTACTTTTGAACGGCATCATTGGTGAGATGCACAAATTTATTGCTGAGATTCTTCATATTAAATTATTTGGAAGCCGTTCGAATATACCCATCCTGAAACCAATAGCCCTTTTGATACCCGTTGACACTACTTATACAAATGTAGGAGCGTATATCGAATTTACGCTTCTGGTAGAGGAAGGGCATGATGTACTCTTGAATGATGTGAGTGCGAACTCTTCCCACTTTATCAACTTTATCTTTTTAGATAATATCTCTAACCTATTCGATAGTCTCAACCACCTCAATGTCTGTTCCACGATTAGTATTTTCACCAGGCTTCACGAGCCAAGCGTTTCGCTTTTTTGGCTTTAATCCATGCTTAAACTGTGGATTTTTTTGATTTTTTTATTCTTCTTTAATAGCGTCTGCTCTCCTCTTGTATTATTCTTGAAATTTCCCAAATTCCTTATCACTGAGATCAGTGACATGAAAAGTCATGGGAATATAATCAAAAGGATTGATTTTTTGAGCCTAGTAGTAATTTTTTAAATTAATGAATAGGGCTTTTTTATTGGAGAGATTCCAGTTATTGGTCAAATGATTGTGCATTTTAAAGTAGCTGGACCTATTTTCAAAGCATTTCACTTTATTTCTGGACATCCTCCCATTAATCTTCCCATTCTATTGAATTACCTTCAGTATCTTTAACTATTTCAACTATGATTGAGAAAACAACCTGCGATAGCTTTGATAAATCGGCCACATTTTTGGGTTTGAAAGCACTTTCTTTTTCTTTGAGCCTTCTCCTTCCTCAATCTCATCTTTAATCAGATCCTTTCGAATAGTTGTTAAAGCGTGGGTCATATTTAACGTTTTTTACTGACTTGAGCCCTTGGTTCGTGAGGAACTACGTTTGGTTGAGCCTACATAGGGAAATAGCTACCCATTTTTAGAACTGACTTGATTTCCTTTTGCGTAACACTTTGACTCCTAATTTGTGACTTATAATTGCTTTTGCTGTTGGACCGAGTTACTTTTTCCTTAATTTATGATTTTTATTCGTTTTCCTAAACATAATAATCACAGTTTTAAAAATCCTGCTCTGACTTTATGCTTTATTTAAAATTATCAAGGATTTAATTCTGTCTGAGCTGGAACCAGAACATGTTAATGCTTGAACTTTCCATAGACTATTCAATTGTCCACCAAGGCCGATAAGTTTTAAAAATGGATTTAATAAGTGGGCTATTATTTCCTTTCCCCACATAGAGCACATAATTGGGCACTTTTTCAGTTATTTGAACCTTCAAATTGTTAGTTAGGTTTACTAGACCTGTAAACTACAGGTACTGTCTGTATTTTTATAATATTTAAGGACTAATTTCTATCAATTTGCTCTTTTTTTTATCCCTTTTCTTTTTGATAGCATTAGGCTTTTTGAATAAGCTAGCGATTGTTTCTTAGGGTAATTTCTTGTTAAAATTTCCCATGGAAGCCAGCTACTTTCCGTTTTCTTTAATATTAGGTGTTTAATCTGTCTTTAGCTTCGAGATAGGAGGAAATTTAGTGATAGTTTTTGTATTTGATTCATTGTCAGACTCAGTATTCTGGCTATTAAGTGAATTACGACTTTACTGGACTCTTGAGTCGGGAATGGATTGCTAGCGTGCATGGCGTAATCATGATCTCGCGAATAACTCATAGGTTCTATGAAATTTAAAAGTAACTATCAAGTGAAATAAAATGAAGCTTAGAAAATGAAATTAATGAAATTAATTAGGAAGTATTGTAGTTTGTTTTACGCATTGACTAATCATTACGTTTCCAAGTATATATTGGATTAAATCCATTTCAATTTAAAACTATATTTTAAAAGTGGAAAATTGGATGGCATAATGAATCAAATCACATTGTCTTATAATGAGGAGTCTAATCGATGGAATGAGAAGCATCTAATTATTTTTAAAAATATTTAGTAAATACTAACTGTAATATGCTAATATCGTTAAATTAACTTTCATATTATAGATGACCAGCTGTTTAGTCAGAGACAACCATTATTCCCAAACTAGCTCTGGTAGCAACAACCTTCAAAGAATTAAGAATTATACCTACAGTAGTTAGGACAAAATTGGCAAGGGGTTCTCCTCTATTGTCTATCGAGGAACCAATCAAATCACAAGTATCAATAAAGCCATTTAGATTAAGTAGTCGCCATTAAAGCAATCGATATGAAAGGAGTAAAGGACAAAGTCAGCAAATAAATGCTAGATTGTGAAATATAGGCATTGACTAAACTCAAACACCCAAATATATTGAAATGCTACGATGTTATCAGAGAAATTTCGCATTGCTATATCGTCACTGAATACTGTAATGAGGGAGATCTCAGTTCTCTCCTCAAGAAAAAGAGGAGAATGTCTGAAACTGAAGTCATTAAAATTATGCAGGATATAGTTAGTGGCTTTATAGAGATAGGAGAGAATAAATTTTTGCATAGGGACTTGAAACTGGCAAACATCTTCATGAGCAATGGAGTTGCTAAAATAGCTGACTTTGGTTTTGCTAAAAAATCATATGCTTCTTTTGAAAGATAAAAATATAATGTTGGAAGTCCACTTTATATGTCTCCTTAAGCTTTAAAAAAGAATATCTACTCAACTAAAAATGACATCTGGTCCATTGGCATAATGATTTATGAGATGTTGCATGGAGAAACACCATGGGAGTGCAGGACTGAGGCCGAGCTCATTTAAAAAATTACTAAAGTGCCGATCAAATTCAGATAAAGCTTAAAAATAGGCTAAAACATAAAGGAGTTTATCAAAAAATGTCTTTAAGTGGATGAAACAAAAAGAATGAACTTGATATAGCTTAAATAATGGTGCAGTTGCAACAATATTGATTATGGTTCAGCTGATCTAACGTCTAAAAGACCTCAATAGAAGCAATATAAATAATAATAAAGTAATCATATTGTAAAACCTTTGGGTGATGCGACCAATAGATATTCATTAGGAGTATAAAAGATGCGTTCTCTTTCCAATGTAATGCCCAAATTGGTTAACGAAGTTAAAATTCATAACACTAACACTCATCTAAATCAAGATAAATAAAATAACAAAAGCTTTGGTTTTGAGGAAAGACCAAAGCTCAGCAAAGTTATCATCAACAAAAATAACAGCATAATTTTGATTTAAATTAACAAGTTTAGACTTCTCTACAAAATTTACGAAAAAATTAGATTTATTTATCCTGATTAAAAACAACTCTTGAATACTTTAGGAACTGATATTTTGGAAAGAGTTTAGAATATCGTGGACATTATAATCAGCACTGACAACGAAAAGTCGAAGAAAAAAGGACAACAGCTTGGGTTAAAATAACTTGATTCATATTTGAGGGAAGAGATGAACTCCAGCATTAAAAAATACGTGTCAGTGGTTAAATAATATCAGAAAAAGTATACTAGCTCCATATAAATATTCAGCACAACACACCCAAACTTAAATTGTAACTAATTGCTTAAAAGATTTATGAGCATTAGTCGTTTAAGCAAGGACTTGTCGAAAAACTAAAACCTAATGTTTTATTGGATACTTGAAGCTATAAGTCTGCGAATCGACGTGAAGAAATAGGAACTGGACCATATTATCGATGCGAAGATCATCCTTACTAGGTAATAAATTCTGGAAAGAGTCAAGTAACTGCTGTGATAATTATTTGCTAATTTTTATTTAAATTTAATCATTACTGTACTATTCAATAGAATTTGATTTAGTATGAAGCAGAATAATAAAAATAGATAATTGAAGATGAAGGATCAGTCATTTTCTGTAGAATGATATTTCAGCTTGCTTAAAATATCTGCGGCCGTCCTCGTCGTAGATCACCAGATTAAACCAATGACGCACAAACAGTCTATTATGGATATTCTTATATGAGGGCGTTAAATTTTTGACTCCTCTCATACACATGCGAAAGGGTACTGTTGAACCTTCTTCGGGACATCCATCCATAACTTAAAACGTCTCTAACACTTTAGAACGGGCTGAAGTGGTAGCGGCTGTTCCTAAAGTTTATTTCCTAATAATGGAAAGCTACATCCTCGAAATTGGCATGCGAACCACCTTAAATCTGACAGTTCCTTCCACCCATTCCTTTGTATGATATGCGTTTTTGGCAAGTTGAAACTAGATATGCAATCGATCTCCAACTCCGACCTCCAGCAGTGTAGGCACAATTGGAGACTATATTACATTTTATGACAGCACGACTGCAAATTAAACTTCTTATGTGATTGCTTTCAAAAGATTATTACGAAAGAGAGAAGCTCTAATGAAGTAACGAACTCTACCGGCTGTACCCTTAAAGCTTTCATACTCTTTATCAAAGCAGGAAAACTTGAACTTATAAACTTTGCTCATAGATAGATACCCCGCAGGCTCCAGTTCCTTGGAGACAGAAGTGAATTCAGTGGACATATTGGAATCGCTATAAATTTCTTGATTAGGTGCGTGTTACACAATAATCCTATGAGAAAGACTTTGAGTCCAAAGTGTTCGTACTTGGTTGAGTTTTTGAGTTATAGATCTATCCGTCCGCTTATATCGTCTTTGCCAGTATACGCTGGAAGGGTGATATATTTGCCTTCTACTTTGAAGTTCGATGTCTTTTGATGTTCAGTGGAATCCAGAGAAATGGAGAGATTAACGGTTCCCGCCATGTTGGAAGCAAAGCCGTCGATGAAATTAGTAACTAAATCCTGAATAGAGGAGACAGTACCATAATATACTTTGTTGGTCCTGGTGTAATTGCACTTTAACAAATTCAATATTCATCAATTTATACAAGGACATCAGCCAAAACAAAGATGCTTCGAAATGTCTCAAGGCTTGGTGTAGTAGTAGTTTTAGGAATTATAAGATATACAATCAAGAATGTTCTTCCATTGGATTTTCAGGAGATTTAAAATTGATAGGTTATTAATTAATTGGCTCCTTAAAATTTTATATTTCCGCTATACTAGTCACAAAGTTAGTATTCTTCTCCGCCATAATCCATGAATACTCGCCACCTTTCTTCAATTAAATGGCAGTTGCCATTTTCGTTTCGTATTACTCAAAATTGGCTATACATTTGTAAAGAGTTTCATCATACTTAAATGAAGAACAGACTGTTGAACAAATAGGGCATTTGGCTTCATAGTCAGAGTCTTTTATTCGCGTAATGGTCATTTACAGGAAAGATTTAAAATCGAAAACATCCTTATGTCTGCATTTATGACCCCGGACAGGATGGTGTATTGACCCTTTTGAGGAAATTTTATCAATCAGATTGACTTAAACTTTCCCTTAGCAATCTCTCAACTCATCATAATAATCTTCCTTCACGTATTTTTCACTGGCGAACAGTTCATCCACTATTTCATCAATTTTGCGAAATGTGATTTGAAACAGTGCAAAAAAGTATAGTTTGGTATTATCTTCGGTTTAGTTCGATCGTAAATGAATTTATAAGAAAATGGGATTATTCTTGTCCTCTGGTAATTCAGGCAGGAATATTTATGTGTGTTTGGGTATTTCCTGAGGATAACCTTGCTCATTGGAATCTCCTTCAAGCTTGCTGGTTTGCGCGCGAAATTATTTCCCTTCAATTTTAAGAAATTTAACTTGGAAAGAGTAACCCTTCTTGCGAAACTCATGAATCCTTTGCGATTATTCCATCGTCATTTATATTTTAAGACCTTTGGCATTTTATCGAGGGTACCAATTGAACTTTATTGGCTCGTTGACTATTTTGCAAAAAATACTTTCCTTTCGAAGAATACAGAGAGGACAAAAGGCGATCCGATCAGAATTAAACTCAATTGATAGGCATGAAGCATGATATTGGTACTCACAGCCAATACATTTGAACGAGTCTTTTGTTTCATGTCCCTTCTTGCCTTCACATACGCATTGGATAAACTCATAGTTGATAAATTTTTTGCCTGCTGCATAAAAAGAGAGTCCAAAGCCATATTTTTGAATGGATTCTCCATTTTCATACTATTTCAATTATTGTCTTCTCTTTTGCTCAATATAAAATTATGTAGCTGCCGGAGAGGTATAAAAAGAAGGGGGTTGCTGTGACATTCCTAGTCTTGCGTACTAATACATGCCTTGACAATTTGGTTTATTTTAGACAATGTAGGGTGCTCCTTCAGCAACCTCCACCTTCGGATAGGGATGAGGAGGTGGAAAAGAATAATAAGGATATATAGAAGATCCCATCTGATTTGTAATATTTGGATTTATCCCATTATTAGAAGATGAGTTCGAAAATAAAAAAGAATTATTACTTGCCGGAATAGGTTTGGTCTCCACTTGTAATTTTATAGAGTCTTTACTGTTTTTCGGACAAATTGATGACTCTCTATATAATTGCAGTAGATTTAAATGAAAACGTTAAATGTCCCTCAATGAGTCGAAGGTCGGAGTTATTTAATCAATTTCCTTCTTAATCGAGTTGACTTTCTGGCGCTTGCCGAATTCAACATACTCCTCCCACACAGTCCTAAAGAGAGTAAACATGAGGTCAGTCAAATCTGATTTCAAAGATTTGAATTTTGGAAGTTGCAAATAGTCCATATAGGTATCGCTAAATATAAATAAAGCTACCCCTCTTGACAAATAATATCGCATATTTTGTCCTTGAACAATCGATTAAGACTTGAAATGTCGCTTGTCTGTTCATCCACCCTGAAAATTTTGCAAAGTTCCTCGAGCGACTGCTTGGGTATTTTATCAACGATTTAAATCTGGTCGATGAGTTTTAGGAGCTCTTATTTTTTTAATTTCTCACCCATGATATTTTTTATAACTATTATAATAAAAGATAATCAAACTTATTCTGTTTGTAAAGAATCAAATTCGGAGTAGAAAGTGCTTCCATCTCAGGAGTTGTGCCGAAGTGGTCATCATTAGGCTGGAAAAGGGCACTTCAGATATTAATAATGTTTTTTTATTGAAGACAAAATGATGAGATAGGATTCCTAAATAAAAAGTATTTCCTAACGCAATCAATGGCATAAATTTGATTGGAAAAGAGACCAAGGGACATGGAGGAGACAGGAATCCTTCTGTAAATTAAAAATATTTAGGACATCAGAAGGAAGTTCGATATGAGCTTAGTTGATATATCACAATTTAAATATATTTAATTCAATTTCAATTCATCATTTATTATTAGACTACAAATTATACATAAATTTTTGAAGCCATCAAAAATAATCTTCCTCGTCGTCCTCGTCCCTTCTGCCCATTCCGCCTCTCCTCATTCCTCCAAAACCACCTAGGCTCATACCACCCATACCCATACTGCCCGTACCACCCAAGCCTCCAAATCCTCTGCTAAAACCTCCAAAGTCCATTCCTCCTCCAATTTCCTTCTTTTCAATCTTGCACTCTGAGGCTTATTTCTGCATATTAAAAGCCAAAGTAATCAAGTCGTTGAGTTGATTTTGGTCACATTTTTTATGGTTAAAATACATGATTTGTTCCTTTGTGTCATATCTGTAGATCTACTCATCCTGATTAATTCCTTTGATAATTTCCAAATCACTGATCTCCGCGCCCTTAATCTATGAGGCCTTTATTCTCCAGTTGTTGAGCTTTATTTCTTTGGTGATGTAATTTCCAAGAGATTTCCACTTACCAGCCGTATAAGGTTCATAGAGTCCTTCTGATATTAGGAAAGCTTAATGCTATGGAGCTAATTTTCTCCATTAAGAAAGATTTAAGTTATAAAAATACCCTAAGGAAGCTATTATATTATTGTCCTTTTGAGACCTAGTAGACATTATAAGTGGATCTTCGAATTGGGTAATCACTCTTTTCATTCCAAATTTGATTTCAGGAGGCACGGCTTTTCCTTGACTAATTAAAAGTACTGTTATTTTTGGATAAACTCTAATCAATGCCATCTAACTCAGCTCGAGTTTAGTTGCTTTTGTTAACAATTAAAGGGCTTTGCTATAATTCCTCAGTTGGCAGTATAAATCGCTTGCCAAAATGAGAAAATTGCAAATTTAAGTTTTATTCATTGACTTAAACAAGGCCGGATACTCCAAGATCGGTAAGGCTTCAGCTGGAGCATTTAAATCATAGCATATTTGTAGAAATTGCTGGTGCAATTCTGTAAATCCAGCATTGGCATCAAACATTCTGAGCAATAGGGTTCGATAGGGAGCAATTGCCTTGATTCCATAAGATTTTTGAACATTTTAAAACGCGAACTTGACTTTTCTAAAGGCAAATTAAGACTCTTTTGATTGCTTGTTTAAGGTAACATTATTCACGAAAAAAATCTAAATCACAGATAGCTTACCAATGTATCGAAGCTTTTGGGATCGGAAAAGTACTAAATATTAGAAAGTGAGATTTAGTCTTTTTGCCAAGCAGAAGTGGTGATTGTCCAATTTGTCATTGTATCTTGTGAATGGTAAACAAAACTATATAATGAAAATTATATATCCAAGAAGAGTTATCTGCTCAAATATATAAATTATATTCATAAGAAACACTTATTTTTTCATTGTAAATGACAGATCGTAATTGTCAGTCCGAATATAAATAAATAAATAATTGAACTTTGCAGTAAATCAATCATAAATTTTTGACGTCTTGAAAGGAAAGTTGATGTCTTTAATCATTTCATATATGCATCACAATTGTAAAAGACCATTTTATCCAATGAATCAATAATCTTGCATAAGTTATCAGAAAATAGCTTATAGGCTATGCCAGCAAATATTTATCAATTCAACTCCAATAATTATATATTTTAAATGACTCGCTTCAATTTTGTCAAATTGCTGGTAGTCATGACTTGCATCATATTAAGTCAGTCTCAGTAAATACAACCAAACATAATAACCCCCCAAATCTGGAACTTCGAAATTAGTCTCGGTTATTTTTTAGGGATTTCTCTCATAATCTTCTTACTTGTCTTATGAATGATTGTTGTTCGTGCTTTTTATATCATAGTATCAATATTCAAATTATTAAATCAAATGACTTCTCTCATCGAACAATGGAAATAACAGTTGAAATCTACCATCGTCAAAACAATTGATCAAATCAAAACAGGCTCACGGTGGAACAAAAATCAAAATCCAGAGCTTCTACAGAACAATAATTTTTTAAACATGTACAGTCAGCCAAAATATTGTTCGATAAAAAAGTTGAAATCGTAAAATAAAATGGGATTAGAGAGGTATAACATTTAACAAATGGAAGAAAGGACATTAAAAATCAGTAATAAATCGATCAGTATGGTTGAAATGGAAAGCAAATAATTAACAGAATTAAGTCTGAAAAGACATGATTGCATTTTAATTCAAACCTATTTTGATATGAAAGAACTGCAAACTAAATTAGATTCAATAAGAGGAGAGCTAAAAAAGATCAAGGACTAGCTTGCAAAGGAAAGTAAATCGTTTTAACATTTTGAAAAGGAACAGGATATCGCAGACAAATTGTACTTTTTGGACATTTTAGCCATTTAATGGCATTATCGAGCTTAATAATATCGCAATCAGGAAACGTACTATCGTATCATTGTCCCTATTTTAAATCAGAAAAGATATGACTAAAACTATTTTATCTACAAGAACGAAATTAACAATCCTCCTTTAAGCAGTTACGAGTTTAAGTAATTTTTTGCAAATCCATAATAGGCTCAATTCATGATGTAAATACTTAAAGTTCATCGTATCAAGGATAAATATGAAAATTGTCTAAAAGTGATCAAGAAAACATACTTTAACAAAATTTCAGAAAATATTGCTCACCGATATAAATGGAGAACAGCAGAAAGAGCAAAGTAAAAGCAAAAATTATATAATTTTTTAAGTTAAAAATGCTATTTCAACAATTATGAAACGAAAAATAGGCAAAAATTAATGGAGGAGTGGCGAAATAAAGCAATAAAGTTGTATAAGAATAAAAACATATTTGTGGAAGTATAATAGATCTGGTTTAGCAATGGGGATGTCCCTGAAAAGGTGCAAGTAGCAATTGTTGAAGCACAGCCAAAATAACATATCAAAACAAATCATAAATCTTATCTGTTTTAGCATGTTTAGAATAACTTAAGCCTCTTCAAATTAGCAAAGTCAGAATCTCCATGCTTTAAACTTCCACTCAGTTAGAACACTTTTGGAAAACAGATTTGTTTCAGAGTTGAGGCAATGATCAAATCTAAACAAGTATTGTTTGAAAATGTATTTGAAGATCAAAATATTGAAAGCAAAAACTATGCTTTTACTCATGAATTAACTTTATAGGACATAAAAAACGGAACTAATGAAAGTTGCCTCATTTATTTCAACATAATTACCAGTGTTAAACCTGAGATCAATAGCGTTAGTAAACTACAAATATCTTCAATATTTAAGAATGTTGGGGAAATGTCAACAAAATATAAGTCCAAATTACTCATACAATATACTCCTGAGACTTATCCCATTATTTGTAAACTGGTCAATAAATCGGAATATCAACATAAACTAACAGCCTAAAATTTTCAAAGCGTATACTTTTCTCTGGTAAAATTGATACAAAATTAATAAAATTGGTCTCAAACTCAGATTAGGTATTCCAAAAAATATATGAATGGATTTTTAATGAAAGATAGAGCCAGTAAATACCTGACAGCACTGTAAAAGTAATTAAATTTCAGCATAACAGATGTATAAAATGATAATTAAGGCCAATTATACTCCAAATTAAAGCTAAACAAGTAACTAGACATCGACTACAAGTCTTACAAATGTCTAATTGAAGATCTATAAAGATATAAACCCAGAAATGCAAATTACGTCAAGGATTGCCTGATAAAATTTATTTACTACATATCTTCTACGGATAAACTCGTAAATTGGTCTTTCAATCTGAGATATATGTCTCATTTGGTTCCAATTGCTGAGAAGTTCATAATTCTAATTTCATATCAAGTGGAAGAACAGTCAAGGTCCACTTTTCGGCAATCCTATGTTTAATACAAAATAAATGGAATTATTCCATTTTTTACGTTTCTTGCTTTTGTTATTAGAATATATCCATATGCGGATGTGAATCATCTCAAGAGAGACCTCTATATTATTAGATGGCTGGTACAAAAGAAGCTGCCTTTTTTTAATCAATATCTCAATAGAAATCATATTGGACTTTAAAATTTAATCACCCCTTATCTTCTCACCTTATTTACCGGACTATCAGAGTAATTAACCTTCAGAATTTGGGATTATTTGATCATTTCCAATCAAAAATAGAAAGCCATTATTGTAATTTGTTTTACTCTTCTGACCTATTTTTAAGCCACCAATACTTTGCCTATCATTCCTATAAACCAATTTATGGAAAGTGTTGATAAAAATATGAAAACTTTGAGCACGGATAAATAATTCGCTTCTAAATTTACAAAGGTCCTCGAGATTAATTACAAACATGAATTCAACAAACAAAAAAGATTATAAAGGTTAGTCCAATTATCACCATTTAATAGCATTGTTGAAGAAAAGCACTTGCAAAAGATAATTTTAGGGACGGCGCATTCTCAAATACCAATGTAATAGGAAGGCAAAGTTCCTTTATCGAAGAATATTAGAAAAGAATAGCACTACTTATCAATTGATCAAATTAGTTATCCCCTCCCACAAGCCAATTATAATGGCAATCCTATCATTTAAATTATTATATTTGTGCACAACCTCAATATCATAGATAATCTGAATGTTATAGCTCAAAAATATTTTCTTAGATTTCAGATCGATGAATTGCCCTGGAGTGAAGAGCTCTAAATATTATAAAGAAATATCTATTTTAATACATGTGTAAATATTCCCGCTTTAATAATCAATCAGAGTTTAAAAAGGGAACTATGGATCAGCATTAGCTGTAAATAACAAAATAAAAATACTCCATTACTCAAAGGAGTTCTTAACTACGGGAATTATCATAAGGACAAAATATATAGGACATCCATTCCTTTGGTGCCCATTAAACGGCATAACAAAGGGCAGACTGTTCTTAACATCAGTTTTTGCATGAAGAGTAATACATTTTCAAAACATTTAAAGCCTAAAAACTACGAGCTTCTTTAAGATATTTGCTAAAAATTACTTGATTACGATATTGGTGAAAATAATGAGACGATGCATGCTCTCTCACGCTTAAAGCAAGAACAATAGCGATTAAAATTTCCATTGGATGAATTTGAAAGCGATCACTACAATAAGCTTGAAAACAGTGCCATATTCTGCTATTAGTGTTAGCTGTTATAATCTTCCAAAGCAAGCATTTAGTAGCTGAAAACAATCTTCTATAATATCTTTGCACAAGAGTAAGGCAAGGCTCTTCGCCACTAGTTTTCCAAATATTATGAGATTTTTTCGTAATAGAATAATATGCAGTACGTTTACTTTTCCGAAATGATGATTAAATTTGTGCTTCTCGCTGATATTACAAAGAAAAAGAAAATCATGTATCTGTTCTGTTTGTGCGTGCATTACCAGAATTGCTACTCTAAAAAGGTCACATCGGAAACACTTAACACTTTAATTCGGAGCATTTATCAGCAAAATATGTTTTTAAATGCTTGCCCTTATTCAATCAATTCAGCAGGGAAAATCATCGAAGCTTATTACCTTTATAGTGATCTGAAGAATAATCAGTAGCAACAAGACTTCACTGATATCTTAAAAGACTGGGCGTATATCTGTAATGTAAAATTTGGATATAACGCAATTATCCTCGGTTCCTGGCGAGATCTATCTTTAATGAGAAGTTTATTTGATGTAAAAACTATTAAAAAAATATAATAACAACCAGAGTGCAAATTTTAGATAAAATACGAAATAGATGGTATCAGATTTATTTGGTCAGCTGTGGTCGACACTAAAACATTTGCTATCGTAAAGCGAGGCACCAAATTTATTAATCGCCACGCCAGTTACTGCAATATAAGCTACTTAAATTCCACTCAAGAATGTCTATTGAATTGTGAAAATACAATCCCTCTGCAGAACCACAAAAGTTATAGTTATTAATAATTTACTCAATAGCTGCTCAGCAACGACATCATAAATTATTTGTTAGACCTTCCATCAGCTCTCGATCTTTTAAATGAACATAAAAAAGGAAAAAAAACAGTGAAGGTCTCAATGCCATCTGTAAATAAAGCTGAAGTGATAGAATAGCCTACATAATATGTGAACTGGGCAATTTATCGAGGTCAAAACTGTTTATAATAGTGGAAGAGATGTAGTATAATAAAGCCAGGACCCGTTTTAAGTACAGTAATTTTCGAATCATACAAAGGTAAACTTTTGATAACTCAGGATAGTATGCTGTGGCAACGGTGGACATTCTATCCATGCTAGAAATCAACATAAAACATGGTAAAATTTGATAAAAATAGATGTGCCTATATTATCACCCATTTTTTATACTTTAGATCTGCATCTATAAATTTCTTTTGTCTTTAGCGAGTTGTTCTAATCGCTAATTTTGTTTTCTTGCCTTTTAATCAGACATCCTCTTCTCTTGCTGACGGTCTTCTTCTTTGGGGATTTCTTGCTCCATTTTTTTGATCTGCTCTTCGGCCTGCATTTTATTACTTAAAAACTAGATGCATATGTTGGTCAAATTACGAATGGTGTCGGCTTTAAATGCCTATCTTTCTTTGTCAGAGTAATGATAGGCGCAAATATCGCAAGCTCTAACTATTTCATGGACTACCTCTATTTATTTATTGTGTTGTAGGAACAAGTTGAACAAACTGAGTTGGCACATATACGACAGTGGTGGTGTCTCAGTTTGCCGAGTGTTAGAAAACAGACCTGACATTATGGCTGCTTTTTATAGTCTTCCTTATCTTTTAACTGTAAATCTGAGTATCGATAGATGTACTCGGAATAGTGAGAGTTAAAGATTTTTTACTCATGGCAGTTCCTTGAAGAACCGAGGCTGCCATCCGAAAAGAATCTGTCATGGTCATGGATCGTTCATGTTTGGATTTTCGAGCAGAGTTGTCGAGTGATGAGTCATCTTGCATTTTCAATGATTATAAAATCTACTATTAATTGTTTAAAGCTTAGTATAATTAATTTATAGGCATGCTCCTCACAATTAGATGGCTTGAATGCTCATTCTCCTTCACGATTTGTTTAAAAGTTAAAATTGTTTATAAATCAAAAAATAAAGTTAAGACCATTTCCTAGTCCGTACTATTTTTTAGAAATAAATTTCCAAATGATATTTTTATAGCAGTTGGCCACTTTATGGAATAAAAAAGAGCTTAAAGTTTGCTTGCGACCAAATTAACTAAAATTTATACAATATTATTAGTAATGAGTAAATTGAGCTAATATATGAGTATGTTTTGGCTTCAAATATAACATTTGAATTGATGCAGAAGAAGACTGACCATTTAGAGGGGAAAACTGTTAGAAATACCTGCTTAACTAATGAAGAGATCCTCAGATATGAAAGGTTTACTCTTAAGATTCTGGAGGACATGGATTAAACCTTAACTACAGAAGAAGAAATAATGAATTATTTTCAATCTGAACTGAAAAAGTTGAATTAGAAGTCGCTCAAGTAATAGGAAGAATTGAATAAAGAGCTTGAGGAGGGAGCATATGAGATTGATCGGCTGATAAATTAACACAACACAAAAACCAATGACGCACAGGAGTAAATATCCAGACTGGAACAAAATCTGATTAAAAATACTGAAAATTGTAAACAAATGAGAAAATAAAAGGAGAGAATCTATAACTAGCGTTTCATCGTCCAGAGGGAGTTGGCCTAGGAGGAGAGTAAACTGGCTAAAATTTAATCAGAGATACTTGAAGTGAGGAACCAATATCAAATGTATGTTGAAAATTAGCAATAGTTTGATGTATAAATTGAAAGATTGAAGGGAATTCATAGAAAGCAGGAAAGTGACTGCCAAGAAATGTTTGCGCTTAAGAAAAAATTAAACAACTAGCTCCAGGATGTCAAAGGAAACATTCGAGTTTATTGCCGCATCCGACCAGGACGCAGCAAAGACTCAGTTATTCATATAACCTCTGAAAATACTTTGGAGTTGACTCAATCGAAGAAAAATGTGAGATCTTAAAACGAAAAATGCGATAAACCTTTTTATTTTGATCTTATCTTCGGTCCTACAGACAGTCAAGACCATATCTTTACGGAAATATCGCAATTGGTTCAAAATGCAATTGATGGTAATAATGTTTGCCTCTTTGTTTATGGGCAGACCGGCTCTGGCAAGACTTATACTATGCATGGGCCGGATGATGACAAAGTGGAAAAGGAGAAACGAATCATATAGAGAGGATTAACTTCTAGAAGCATTGAACTGATCTTCCAGGAAATATAAAATAATTTGAAATTAAAGTGGAACTTTCAAGTGTTTTGTTCGATTCAAGAAATCTACCTTGAGACCGTTAAGGATTTAATGGCAAATAAAATTATTGAAGTTGATCAGAATGAAGAGAGGTAAATGATCTCTCCAGCTCACATATAGTATTTTCTAAATTAAGCAAAAGTGAATCGAAAGATGACTGCTACCAATTGCAATGAGCGATCAAGCCGCTCTCATTTAATTGTTACAATTCGCATTGAGGGAAAAAAATAATTTTCACAATAGAAGCGAAATGGGTCTCTTGTGTTAATCGATTTGGCTGGCAGTTAAAGGATAAAAAAGAGTAAAGTCTAGGGATTGGCCTTAAAGGAAACGATATCTATTAACAAGTCTTTGAGTTGCTTGGGGAACGTCTTAAATTAATTGAGAAGAGGTTATAAGCATGTTTCTTACCGAAATTCAATATTGACTCAGTGGCTTGAAAAATATCTGCAGGGATAAGGTAAAACATTGATGATTGTTAACATATCTCCGGATGAGGAGGATGAGTAGGAAACAAAAAGGTCCCTCATTTTTGGGTAAGGTGCACGAGAAACTAAGGTGAACACCAATAAATGATTGTGAATTGCTAGTGACTATTTTTATTGATTAAATTCACAACAGAAATTTATGAGTTTTGAAATTACAAGGATAATAAAATCACCTTTAATCAATAAATGGTTTGATGACTCACCCTAGAAGAGGATAGCCATTAGCGTTATTATTATCGAATATTCAATTCTAGTTTGATGTCTTTGTTAAAGGTATCAATAAGCTATCCTTCTAATTTGAATTGGGTTTTAAAAAAGGGAAGAAACCCAAGAAGCGCGACCAGATAGATTTTGATTAGTTTGAGGAATAAGTTTGCGCATTCTGTCCGGATTTTTGCTCCTTTTTTTTACTTTTTTTATTCCCTGCATTAGATTTCATTAATTTTTATTGGTCTTCTCTTAATTGTTTGCTTCTAATTTGAAGAAGTGCTTTTACAGCGGCTTGGCTTCGCTCACCTTTTTGCAACCGCAATTCCTGTGCACCATATATATCTATGACGGCAAGTTCTAAAATTTAAACTTGATCTTTAGTAATCTTGGAATACTATACAGTTTGAGATAATCGTAGAAAAATGCTAAGAGTACTATTTGTGGCACTTTCGTTGATGTCTAAGGCATGCATCCCTAAGTTCGCCATTTGATGAATGAATATATGAACTCCGAATAATTATAGGAAGATATAGTATTATTTTTATAGACTCCTATGAAGTAAAATATATAATGTATAAGTGAGAATTTTCCAAATCACAAATTTAAATTTATGACTGCAGAAATAGAGATCAGATATAATAATAAGATAGCGTTTAAAAATATTAATTCTATATAAATATAGGTTTACCCAAAAGTTAATTTCGCGGATCAATATTAATTATAATTTTTCTATATCATAGATCATCAATTGAACATTAAAGGCAATATATATATTATTTATTTTTCTTGTCCAATAGTTGCTCCATCCTTAACTGTAAAAGCATACAGGAAGTTTGAACAGAATAGTAAATATTTAAAATATCGCATTTATAATGCAGATAGCGTTTTTATCAATCAAGGCGTTTCCATTTATCATTAAAATCTTAATCTGGATCTGTCATTACAGTCGGCATTGATTTCATACTATAGTACTCTTGCTGGACTCGTTGTTTTTAGTTGTACTCAGTCTACAAAACTGTGTGGTCTTTCTTTGGATTTTTTAGGGCATTACTGATCAGTTTTACCCGTAGAGCCTGAATTTAAATTTCATGAAGATCCTCTTTTGGGATTGCCAACTACATAGGAAGAATAAGCCCATGACTGAAATCTAATATTCCCTGGTATGCTTTTATGACATCTGGCCCCATCCGTACCTGTTCCTTGAGAGATTCGTGAAACTGAAGCATGTCAAAATAAGGCATAAGAATAAAGTTATCTTAGGAGGCTTCCTCTAAAGCTTTTATGGCGAAATTATTCATCATTGATAGGTCATTGAAGAGAATGGCCCCACATTCATGGAAGAAGGCTAAATCGGGGTTTAGTTTTTACAGCTTTACGATACTCTAGACAATAGGTAGGAGAATATTGATGATATTATATAGCTTGAAAATCCAAATAAATCGAATTTTAGTTCCACGTCGATAGATGTCATCTTGAGGAATTTCTCCTGACCGGCAGTTTAGATACAATTCTTCATTGGTCCACAACTTCATCTGATAATTATAAAGGGGAATTAATAGTTCCTCTAGAATGTATTCCTCGAGTTTATCGGGTGTTGGTTCTATCTCATTGTGGTTGGACTTTCTGGGTCTTATGAATAGTTTAATTTTCTTGCTAAGAATGAGGTCAGTGACATCAAAATTGGATATTTTGGCTATCTCAATGATCAACACCATGATTTTAATTTTTTTAGCAGCGGTGCCCTTCTCCTATAGATGTTTAGTAATGGCTTTAACGAAATTCTATTCTTATTTGTTGTTGCATTTGCGATATATGTCCAAGCAGGAAGCTATGGTTTCCTCTTTGAGGCTGTCAGTAGTCAAATGGCGCACTCTCAATTACTTCTGCAGTGGATCTTCCTTTAAGATAGCATGGAGGAGCTTCATCTCTGGTTATTAAAATTCATTATAACTTCCGACACAAGTTAGTCGCTAAACAATTTAAACATTTTTTATCACTGAAATATAATGGGGAATAAATGTGGTCAGGCGGAAAAAATACATTCGTAAATTAACACAAGTCTATATTGATCGCAAGAATTCAAATTTTAATTTTAATTTAATATTTTTGAAATTATGGAAAAAGATTAACACTAGAAGCCAGCATTTTCCTTGGAGGGCAAAAAGGAACTGATCGACAATCTCAAAGAATAACGCAGCAAGAAGCAGTAACTCATGAATAAATTAGTCCCGATCGCAAACTGGTCAAATACTACTAGGATCTCATTAGACCACACGGTTACTGGGATGAAAAGCCTACCTTGCGGGAAGATAAGTAGCAGGCCCCAGGAAATGTGGAGGGACTACGCAAAGTATAATAAGTGAACAAGGAATGCCTTAAACTGCCAAAAGAAAATCTTCACTGGTGTGAAATCGATGTCAACGACGAACATCAACTTGATGAGGTTTTGTTGTCTTCATTTAGTTCTACTCTCTCCTGACAAACAATTACGTTGAGGATGATGACAGCACATACCGCTTTGACTACTCCAAAGAATTTTTGAGATGGGCCCTCACACCCCCAGGATATCGACCGGAATGGCTCGTGGGCATTCGAAATTAAAAAAAGCAATTGGTGGCCTCGATCACTGGAGTTCCAGTTACGGTGCTCGTCGAAAAGGATAAAATAAAAATGTCTGAAATAAACTTCCTTTGCGTGCACAAGGACTATCGGGTAAATAAACTAGCAGCTTTGCTCATATCCGAGGTGACTAGACGAGTTAATCTGAGGGATAAATGGCAGGCAGTATCTCTATGCTCATATAGATCTATACTTCTGGGAAAAACTTACCAACCCCTTTCACTCGGGCAACTTATTATCATCGCTCTATTAACCCCAAAAAACTTATTTAAGTTAAGTTTTCAGCATTGGGGCCGAACCAAACAATGGCAATGGTCAAAAAGCTTTATAATCTTCCCGAAGAACTTACGCTAGAGGAGCTACGCCCAATGAACAAAAACGATATATTTGGAGTTGCTAAACTTCTCAATGAAGGTCTATCGTACTTTTAATATAAAGAAGAAAATTCGTAGTTAAATTCCATTTTACTGATGAATAGGTTAAGCACTTTTTCCTTCCCCGGGATAAGATAGTTTACACATACGTCATAAGCAAGACATAAGTGGGTGAAAATGGTAAAAAGAAGGTAAAAGTAACAGATTTCCTGTCATTCTACTCTCTTCCCTCTCATGTTATGAAAAATCCCAAGCATGACATGCTCTACGTATTTGATTTGCCATTCAGGCTTGCTACTCATTCTATAATTTCGCCTCTACAGTGCCATACTCGGAATTAATCAAGAATGCCCTAATTTTATCAAAGAAATAAGGGTTTGACGTATACAACTGTTTAAACCTGATGGATAATGCCACTGTATTCGATGATTTGCATTTTCAGATGGGTGATGGTAAATTGAACTACTACATGTATAACTGGATAATGAATTGCAAAAAGATATAACCCTCGGAGTTAGGAGTGGTGCTCTTTTGATCTTGCATCAGTTAATGCCATATTATTATATTAATTGAGTTGATAAGCAGTGATTTTAATAAATTAAATCTTTCACACAAATACGATCTTTAGTTTATGGTTATTAGTGCTGTAACCATTTATATTCTATGTTCGCGTGACTTTCCTCCAGTGAACGTTAGTTCTATGTACCTTGTTATAAAATATCTACCATTAACTATTAATATTATCATGATGATATATCATCGATATTGATTAATTTCTTGCAGATGCATTATATTCGTTGTTGAAGGACAGATTAATTCGTCAATATTACAATCTGATTCCAAATATTAATAAATCTGATTTGAAATAATATGCTCAGTGAACTATCCTGCCATGTCTGCAGCAACGAGTTCAGCAATTAAAATTTGCCACGTCTTCTCACTACTTGCGGACATACATACTGCTAAACATGCATTGATACCATGATGCGTCAAGTTGAGAGTGGAGAGTATGTCATTGCCTGCCCAGAAGACGGCATCGAGCTTCGACTGAAATCTAACGATATCACTCAATTTCCTAAAAACATTACGCTTATGAATGTTGTAGAAGCCAAAAAGGATAACAGCAATCGATCATTCAAAGACGAGTAACTCTAAATCACCAAAATACCCAGAAAGGAGGATTCACATTAAGATGAGTCAGAACAAGAAATTATCAGTCAAATGCAATAGGGATCAGATAAAGAGGCAGAAACTTTAAAGACAATAGGAGGTCAACTGTTATTAAAAGTTTAGAAGTTAGAGATAGTGCGTAAACCTTCAGCTGAAGAGTAAAGGCATCCTATCTGCCTAGTACATCAAAAACCTATGGATATAGTCTGTCTAGTGGATCTATAAAAATTGTGCGCAAAGTGCGCTATCTTTGGAGAACACCGAGGACATGACTTTAAAAGTATTGAGTGCATCGAACAGTAGTGCAACTCCCACAAGGAAGAAATTATAAAAATTTACAATTAGAAAGAAGTCATTGAGAAACGTATTGAGAACGATGACACGAAGAAAGATATACTGTCTCTGTTGCAGCAACAAAAAATTAAATTGCAGAAAGAAATCGGAGAAAAGTACCGCAAACTTATTGAAAGAATTAGAAGAACTGAAGAACTCAGCTATAAACGACTGGAAGATATCTCTGCCAAAACATAGGGTAAGATTAGAAGCATCATCAAGACTGACGAAAATATTGATCGAGACTATGGATAGTGGTAACAAGAATCTTTTGGAAAAATTTTGAAATTAGAAGAGGGAACTTTCGAATAAAAGTTACAAATTTTGTATGGTTCTAACAATATAGAGAGCATTATATGCAAGGGAGAGGATATTATTCAGAAGATGTCTTCCAAGGAGGAGCACATCATCAATGAGGTCGAGTTCATCATAGACAACATCACTTTAGAGTTCAATGAAGAGATATACAACCATGTTGACGCATTTAGTAAAATCACCGAAGGACAAAAGAGCTATAATGATTCGATGGACAATAAGGCAATTGAACAAATAAAGGACGGATTTAAAAATAGATCACCAAGCGCCGCTTAGGAGTGTTTATTATAGGAAGCTGAACAGGTTCAAAAATTTGAGGAGCCACATCTGCAAATTATGCCACCGCCCAAGATTTCGCCTTTCACCTCGAAAACCTAAGTCAAGATATAAAAGAACAAAAGTACGGATAGAATAACCATCGAAGACATAGTGATTCAACCAAAATTAGTGCCTTAAAAGATATAGCGTCCTCCCAAAAAGAAACTTAAGGCCATTAAAGTTCCATAAAAAATATAAAAAATATTGGAAGCCCTTTATGTGGACTCACTAGACATCCTAGATTTAACCAATTCATAGTTGGGTGATGCAATCATACTGCAAATATGTGAATTTTTGCGTGGGACTAAAGTAAAAACTGCAAAGTTTATCCGATGTAAATTAAGTGATGATTGCATTCCCAAAATGACAACGGCTCTTGCAAACATCTCCACGCTTTATCTATCTCAGAACCAGTTAACTGAAGGCAGTATGGAACATCTAATAAAGTACAGAGAGAGCATGCCGCACCTCCGCAGTTTAATCTTAAGTCAAAACAAAATAATTGAAAGAAAACATAAAATTCTGATTGAAAAACTGCGAAAACTTGATCTTAATGTATCAGTTTGATTACTGTCATATGATATTTGATATATTGAAAGTATGCTGTTTGGAATAATATTAATATTAATCAATCATGCATTAGATTGTTACTAACTATTTTTGATGGACTTTGGTCATTTTATGGAGACGGAGTCGACAGAATTGAGGAAATGTCGCTGTTATCATCTCCGAAAATTATAGAAGCAAATAACAAATACGCAATACGAACTGGCTAGTACCATATTTCAATTAGACACCTTCGGAAAATACCTTCATTGATCAACTTCATCCGATCAAGCCAGTCCCAGATTACATTACAAATGATGTTGAGCACTCTCCCTTGATGAGAAACTGCTATACTCATTAGATGATCGAAGTGTTGCCTACTCATTTACCCAATTTAGTCAAATCCAAGATACTGAATAACAATCTTCATGATTACTTCTTTTCGAGCAATTCCATGTGCGGTCTCATATATTTCTTTAAACTGCCAAAATTACATCTCGTTGAGAGTTTGCCCTTGACCATATAGTTAACTTAGCAAGCGCATTAACTCTTGAAGCTGATTAGAATTCTTGTTCGTAAATAGACTGCAGTGCTATTTGACATTTATCATAAGTAATTTGCTGTTGTTTCCACAACTGTAATTATAAGTAATGTTGTAGATGTCGTTTAAGTTATACAATTTGCGAAATTACTATTCAGTACGCTGGGACAGCGGAGTTTTGCTGGCTATTATTTAGGGATTTAACATTTTATGCAGCCGATTCACTATTTCGCTATATTAGAGTTGTTACCGCCTTTTACGTTGTTGATAGTTTTGCGAATGTGAAATAGTATTTCGTAATGATTCGCCTGCACTGCTATTGTACAGCCAAGACTGTTCATTCTGTTCACGCTTTGGAAAAAAATTCAATTACGACTTGTCTGAAATTTGCTTATTTTTCTGGTTCATTTGGTTTGTTGATATCTTATAAGGCTGCTTTGAGTTCTCCTCCTCTATCCGATGCTCAGCAACTTTTTCAAAAAAGTCCAAACGAATACTTTCTTTGAGAGTGAGTCGTTGAGATTTAGTATGGTCCTCAAGCAATTTGTGATAAGCGAGAAATGACTGTTTCTGTGTCGCTTTAGGAGTGATAAGCAAAATTTTAGGAGAGAAGGCGAGTTGGGCAATGTGAGTGATAGGTTCTCCTTCCTCAGTTAATAAGATATATTCTATGTCACGATTCCAGCTCTTTTTCTAGAAAATTTCTATGGTCAAGTCAGCCAATAGATCGGAAAGGATGGTGCTGCAAGATGCTTGGTCTGGAAGACAGTAATATTTAATTAACGCTCTTACCTTATCATCCTATATGTTTAGCTCCAATTATTTAATTATGTCCAAAAAATCCTACTTCCTTGAAATTGATCGATATTGATGCTCTAACTCTCTTTCCTCCGAGCTGACTTGCGACTCAGTCATACTTTTGAGTTCTCTTTATATTTTCCGCACAAAACGATCGGTAAACTCTCCTTGAAGTTGTTTGCTTATCATCTTTCTGTATACATGCTCGAAGCTGACACGGATGGTTTTATTTTAAATATCTTTTGAATTTTGAATTTTGTCTATCATGCGTAATTACACTAATGGAAATTGAAACTACTTTCGAGCAATAACATTAATTCTTCTCTGAAGCTATGATTTATTATTGTTGAGTGCTGATGCATTCGTAAGTGAAGTTTCAAGTAAGCTCGCCCTTTTAGTAGGAGCCATATATTGATGAAATTTTGTTGCAATTGCCTTTTGCTTTGCGATGAATGATACATGATGTTGATTGAGAGGAGGCTTTATGTTAGAAATAGGACCTTCTAAATAGTTTTTTTTATCGAGAGATGAACGAACTTAGCTCATACTATATACCTTTTTGTGACTGCCTCTTTCTCGATAATTCACCTTTGCTATTGAGTCCTCTTCTGCTTTATTTGTATATGAAGACTGTACACTGTTAGGACGCTCACTGAGAGAGCTGCATGTGATAAATCTGTCATTGTCATAGTTTTTGCTCACAAGCAGATGAGAAAATTTAAATTTTCGCTTTTGATGGTATGGTTACGGCGTTATAAACATTAACCTTATATTGATTTGCCATAAATAAATGATCTTGGATATATCTTTCGGTAATTATCTATAGAAAGGAACTTTTTGCTTTTGTAGTCTTTTAGGCTTTAATGGTAATTGTAGTATTTTGATAAATTATTTGTATTAAAATTATAATTAGGAAATTGCCCATCAAAATTTCAAAAGATTTGCATTGGATTTACTGAATTGAATTTGAGTAGCGCTCTTTATATTATAATAAAAGGTAGCTAAAGGATAATAAAATGGGAGCTACAGAGTCGCCCGAAAAGTGGGAAGATTAATATTAAATTATTGACAAGAGCAGCCACAATGGACTCATTAAAGTACGTCACAAGGTTCACCACGATCGTTTTGACATAATTTCAATTCGCGTCATGGATGAAACTGACAAATAATAACTATTCATGCGCATCAGCAAAAGGTAAACTCGAAAATCTCCGTTCATTGTTCCTCTTCTTCGTGCATTCCACCATAAATAAGAATTTATATGCAGTAGGAGTGAAAAATATGATCTCATTTTTATGGAATCTGCCCCAACAGTTCTAGATTTATTGAGGTTTCGACAATCGAAACAGCAAAGTTTTAGCAACGAGGAAATCATGCACATCATCAAAAATGTAGCAGGTGCTTTGAAAGATTTTGGAGAATTCAAATAGGAGTATGGGAGTGTTACTTTGAATAACATAGTAATCAAAGGTAAAGTAATGCTAAAGGATAACTTTCTCGTGAAAGAAGAGGAGAGAGATTATTATCAATTCAGTAATAGCAAAAAGATAAAAGGGTATCCGTCCCCTCAAAAACTTTATGATTGCTTTGATACGCTAACAGGTCTGGAGCAATTTCCTGCCGATTTGTTTTCTTTAGGAGTGGTTGCATTACAGCTTTACTATCCACTGATGACCATAAAGGAGATATATATAAACAAAAATCCACAATATGAGAACAATAAGGTGAATTTTGAACTCATAAATTCACTAGTTTAAGGTATTAGATCTGTCTTACTTAAGGAAGCTTTGACTATTTTGCTCAACTTTTAACCAAGTGAAAGATTGAATATATATCGTCTTTGTGAAACATTTCCGAAAGAGGTCAGCAAACTGCGAATGTTTAGGTAAAATCCATGGTCTCTGAAGAAAGAAGACGAGTTAGTTGAACCTATCAACCCCTATGAGCAAAATAAGCCTCCTATTTTTAAATCATAAATTACCGGTAATGCAACAACTAATTATAGCAGCATCACTAATGGATCAATGTAAAAAAAATCAACAATGATATTCTCTCCCCAATATCCAGCTTATCAACCACAAAAATCTATCATCAGTAATAATAGCAGTTTTCAAAGATTCGATGAAAACAATTCCAAAACTATAAAATTTACACATGATTCAGCAACTCATTCTCCCAATATAAATGGATTTAACAAAATTTCCTTCCATTAAAACCAACTGAATTATGAACAGCCTCAGTTTCGTACATACAATAACAATTTTGATTTTAAAAAACAATTGCAATTACCAACAGCTATAAATTTTAAAAACATTAAATCAAAATAAATAGAGAATACGTATGGATGGAAACCATTTCAATAAATAAAAAGTAATATGGCTCAACAATCTACTCGAGTTTAATTGAATACTTTTCCTTCATTTAACTCGGGTTTTTTAAATTCACCTTTAGACAATAATCTTAAACTACATTCAATGCCTCTAAAGGATCAAACAAAAACGAATAATGCTTCTATTTTAGATAATTATCATTTTACTCAATTTCCAATCGAAGATAAAGCTAATGATGCAAAGTTAAACTCTTTTTAAACTATAAATAAATAGCCTAAAGTGTTACTATAAGAGTCCAATCATTTAAAAAAACTAGAAGGACTTTTAAATATAAATAATCCTGTTAATGCAATTCCTTAAACGAAGTCATAAACTGATAAAAGCTCAGAATCAGAGGTGCCGGAATATGTCGAAGAGGAATATTAGATTGGAACAAAATATTAAGGCTATAAAAAAAATGGCAAAAGAAATGGTCAAGGCAAGTTTTACTACAAGGAAGGAAGCCACTATGATGGTGAGTGGAAGGACAATCGGATGGATGGGGAAGGGGTTCTTTACTATCCTGATGGAAATATTGCCTACAATGGATAGTGGCAAAATGATGAGTTTCATGGAAAAGGGGTCATCTATAACGACAAGCCAGTTCCAATTCCAGGGGCGTTTGATTATACAAATTTCAGTCCACTTGAAGACTAGTGGCTTTGCTATGAGGGTTAATTAAAGCACGATGCTAAGTGGGGAGTGGGAAAGTTGGTTTTAACAAATGGCGAGTACTATGAAGGTGAATTTTAAAATGATATCATTCATGGATAAGGCACTTTCACACGTATGAATGGGAATAAAGTTCGTGGAGTTTGGAATAGCTCTTGCCTTAAAAAGATTATCGTTTGATCATATTTTTGATTTTAGCAATCGTTATAATTGTGAAATGTATATCACTTTAGAAGGTACATGTTATCAACGTTAAAAGTGTTGTATATGAGTCTTTGAAATCTGCTGAGGAAGGCCAATTAGCTTACTTCTCCAGGACGAATTTTGTTATGCTGTTAGAGGACTTTGATACGATTTACTTCGCGTTCAACCTGTGCATTGAGATTTGTTTGATAAGTTAAGCAAAAGTTTAGAAGAGGGGCCACAATAAGATCATAGTTGAAACCAGAGTAGCTGTAGCTATATATGCTCAAGTAGAGATAGATGGGTATCATGGAGTAGTGAATCACCCAAAAGGTTAGCACAAATACGTCAACTAGCACAAACTAGAGCACCGACAACAGCGTTCGCAAAACAAAGAATTTGATCAGATTTTCGATTTTGACTTTTTAATATCCGTAAAGGTATACAATTCCCATTCCAATGGGAAGGTAAGTTTTGAGTAATTGCAGTACAAATTCCAGAACCATATTTTAATAAAATTATGAATAAAGATCTACATTAATCAGGTGCTTTACAATAGTTCATAGATAAATGACCTTGATGCCAGTATTTTTCTAATATCTTTTGAAGTAGTTGCTTTATTTGAATAATAAGTGGCGCCAGAGATTACACAGATCCATATCATTAATAGATTTGGCTCCAAATGACATAGACTTCTCAGCTCAAAACCAATCCTCTCATGAATATCTTTCTCAAAAGAGAAGCCTCCATACCTCTTCCCGCCAAAAAACTTGTCAAAAAGATCAAGACCACTGATGAGTACCTCTTTTTACATGCAGCAAGTTTGCAGATCCGCTCTACCAGATCCTTTCATGGCGAGATGATATCAAGCCGCATCCAACCCCATCACTAGGCACCTTCCTCTCCCTGTAAGAGTAAACCATCACCTCGGCAAATCCGTCTCACTGGGGCAGTAACCTGCAGGGTATCTTCATCAACATTGATTGGGATGCCACATCAATGGAGTCATTCGTAATTGAATATCTACTTAGAAAATGCTAAGTCTCCCTACTGGCTTATTGAGTAACGGTATTGTGTTTATATGGGGAAGCAAGACTAACATTGGTGAACTCATGGATCATTTCTAGCATATGGGCTATGCTTATGCTGAAAATTTTACCTTTGTATTGCTGAGTCGTTCCAAAATTCCATAGAAAAGCGAAAAGCAACTTGTAGGAAACAAGTCTCTTTTTAGTTTTTTCTCAAAGGAGAAGGTGAGTGACAAAGTGACATAAACAAAGAAGCAAGCACCATTCCATAGCTAAAATGACTATGAAATAGGACATGTGAATGACCCTGCCTAGATCTTCCTGAATGACTCAAGCGAGTACTTCGCGTAAAGTCAAAAAGTATTGTATATGTTTCGAAAAATTAATAAGAAATAGTCCTTGGAGCTACGCCATCAACGTACTAGTGATGTGTACTTTACAATTGGAGAAAATCGCGCTCTGGATTGGAAATCCAAGGAAATTGTATATCGAATGATTGAAACTTTATTAATCCAGGCAAATTATAAATAACACTCACATCTAAAATTATTGGAGTTATGGGGTGAGCCTGGATATAGCCGCAAGGGATGGACGACAGTTGTTGAGAAAAAAACAATGAATATATAGAAATGATTCAATATGCTTGATATGTGCTCAAGTTCTACTGTTATAACCATAACATTTAACATCTTTTTGTTAAATCAGTATGTATAATTGTTATGAAAAGCAACAATCTTTAAGTTGATTATTCTTGAAATCATTGCTTGGCAACGATAATTTGCTATTGAACCAATTTGCAGATGGTATTTTAAGGGAGAAAACCTCTAAAGCTTACTCCAGGATAAATAATACTGTTTTTGCCAAGGAGACTACCTGGGTTGAGTACAGCATTGCAGCCAATTTAGCATTTATCTCCCACTATTGCGCCAAATTTGGCCAATCCAGTCATAATTCTTTGTTCTCCTGCGTGCACAATGACCTATTTCTGGTCTAATTTTAAATTAGAAGTGATTGCTCCTGCAGATAAATGCGAATATCTTCCAAGAACAGAGTCACCTACATAATTGAAATGGCATGCTTGGACCTTATCCAGCAGTACACAATTTTTAAGTTATGTACTGTTGCCGATAACGCACCCGTCTCCCATTAGGACATTTCCTCGAATGTAAGCTCCTTTTCTGATTTAGCAATTACGACCAATAACAGCTGGGCCTTTAATCATGGCTCCATGTTCAATAATTGTTCCCTATCCTACGACTACATTTCCTTCATAATGAACTAACCCATGAGTTGTGCCTTTCAGCCTATTTTAATTTGGAATCTTGGTAAAATATTAGGAGAGATATTTAGAAATTAGGGGTAAAACTTACCAAGGATAAGTAACCTAAGCGAATAGAGAAGCATGTGCATATCCTTAAAGAGTTAGAAACTTAGCTACAATTAGTTCAGATTTATATTATTCGTTGAGTGAAGGAAATGGATCCATCTCTTTATAATTCTCTATAAAAAATGATAAAATGACTATTTTTGATAATTCTTGTAATATTAACAATTTTTTGCGTTATTGTCGCCCTTTATATTTATTACAATAAATTACTAAAAATGCCAACTTTTCGATCGAGAAATAAAAATATATTTACTTTCAAAAATAAGAGTAGTTAGTCTATTGTCAAGGAAATCAACGACCTCATTAATGAGCACATCATTAGCGAGTAGCAGCAGGAATTAGTTGAGACCTATTCGCGAGCTCTACGGAATGATGTGCGAAGAGAACAAGAGATCAAAAGGAAAATAACTAAAACATTTATCAATATGGATAGCAAATTTAGCAAAAAAGATTATTTTTCGGACTTAAAATAATCCCTCAATGATACGGGCAGCATTGATCTGAGAAATAAATTAACAACAAAAATGAAAAAATCATTCTCTGGAAGCAAAACACTTCGAAGGTCAACTGTGATGACTCCCATCTTCAGTAGTCGATATGAAAGTGGCAGCAATAATCATACTCAGTCATTGAAAAGTAAAAACACGGCAAACAGCAACAGAGTTACAAAATCTTTTAATTACAGCAAAGAGTCAATGTTTTCTCTGCAGCTTGATGACATCATAACTGAATCGCGTAAATCAAAGTCAAAGACATCGAAGATGCATCGTAGAATTGTAACTGCCACATAAAGAAATCAGCAAAGTGAAACAGACTACAATAATTAAAAACAATTCATTATAAGCAAGATAATTGAAAATGATATAGATGAGTATTTGAAAAATTATGAGTTGGCTAAAGAATTACCCAATCCTGAATAAATTAAAAAAATATATGAGCAGAAGAAATCAACATAACTTTCTAATTTGGAAAAGTATAGTATGAGCTTTACGAACTACATGAGGCAGAAGACGTACGAAAACATCGAAAAGACTGTTTATAACGATAAAATTCGACAAAAGGAAAGCTTTTTGGAAAAGTTTCAAAGTTTTGTATTAACATAATTGAAGTTTTCTGAGGAGGTCAGGCGGAGACTTTAGAAAATATTTAAGAACATTGAGCTGGAGTTTAGGCAGCAAACTAAAAAAAGGCAGAGTAGTTCTAGAATAATAAAATGAGATGCCTTACAAATGTTCCCTTTGAGGATATGTAAATGATGTATATCTAGCGATAACTATAATTGAAACCTTTCCTTGTCTTATGAAATAAAATGTTTATAATTTATAATCGGATGATATAATAACCGAATAAAACAGTCACAAATACGATAGGAAATTATGTTTTAGGCAAAACAATAGGAGAGGGCACTTTTGGAAAGGTTAAGTTAGCCACGCACACTCTCACAGGTGAAAAAGTTGCAATCAAAATTTTGGTAAAGTCAAAGATAATTGATGTTGCGGATGTAGAAAGAGTGTCTCGCTAAATTCATATTCTTAAAATAATTCGTCACCCCAGTATAATCCAACTCTACGAGGTACCTATTTCCTCTATCAAGATCATCGAAACCACAAAACATCTGTTTCTTGTGATGGAGTACGTTGAAAAAGGGGAACTGTTTGATTATATTGTCAAAAGGTCTAGACTTGAAGAAGTCTAGGCATGCAAATTTTTTAAACAGATTATCAGTGGAATTCGATATTTGCATGAATTAAATATTGTACATCGAGATTTAAAACCCTAAAATTTGCTCATCGACATGCATGGAAACATAAAAATAGTGGATTTTGGGCTTAGTAATACATACAAAACAGGAGAAACATTGAAAACAGCATGCGGATCACCATGCTATGCTGCCCCCGAAATGGTCAGCAGTAAAAAGTATAATGGTTTGAATGTCGATATTTGGAGTAGTGGAGTAATTTTATTTGCAATGGTCTGCGGATATCTCCCTTTCGAAGATAGTAATACTTCTAAGCTTTACAAAAAGATTCTATCGGGTTAATACACTCTTCCTGAAGATGTGAGTAGTTAATTTTAAGACATCGTTTCTAAAATATTGAAAGTTGATGCTTCAAAAAGATATCAGATTTAATAGATATATAGTCATCCTTGGTGTGGTCTAGTACAAGATGTCCCCTTGAAGAGTGGAATTATTGTCGGATATAATATAATTCCTACTGATCGAAAAATACTTGAAAAACTCTCGGCACTGGAATTTGATATAGAATACGCTGAGCGTTGTATCTAAGCCAATAAGCATAATCATATAACAACTGCCTATTATTTACTTTTGAAGAAGGAGAACAAATCGGGATATAATAGCACTTGCGATATTAATTCGTTAGCTTTTGACTATTCTGCCATTGAGCCTTTTAAGAGAATTCCAGGACATTAAAAAAGATATCATGTTTACGGGAGGGAAAACTCTCCAAACCTAAAGCTAGATAATATCGCTATCAATATTAATAAAAATAGGGATGTTTATTCAAAATTAAAGCCGCCAACCACGAAAGTAGAAAGCAAAAGATAAGACAGGCATCATATATTAAGTTGCTATCTTGATCGGAGCGAGGATAAAGGTAAAAAATATTTACAGTATTTTACTGGAGCCAAAACATTTTAAAATCATAAACCTTATTTAAGAACTTAAAATCAAAGAAAAGTGGAAGTATTTTCAGGAGGGAAACCTAAACAATTAGCAAGACAACATTTTCAAAGTCTTTACTAACAGCGGACTTGCCCAAAAGATGAAAATGAATTGTTGATTCGAACCAAAACCTAATATCAAGAGGCAAAACAGCCTCCTTCAACAGTGAAATCAAAGCTTCAAAGATATATCCAGAAAAGAGGAGCAAATGAAAGAAGTCTCTGTGAGAAATCCAGGTGAATATTATTCTTATTTTCTTATGTTATATTTTTACCATACCACACTAACATTCCTTGAAGACCTATTTTATAAATAAAAGCTTCTTTATCTTTCAATTTGAGCAATAAGGACAGTTTCTTTATCTGTTGAGCTTCAACTCGAAAATTATATCAGTAATTTTTAAATATTTTGAATGCTTTTACATTTAATTTAATTGGTGGCTACAAAGGATGCCTCGTAGTGAATCATAATCGGAAAGATCACGATCTAAATCCAAAGAGCGTACATATTATTTTATACAGGTGTCAATGGGAAAGAGCCATCTCCACAATAGGACAGTATTTCTAGACTTATTCAGGCACATGCCTATACATAGGCAACATTGATAAGAAAATTACTCAGTAAAAGCTCACTGCCCTCTTTGCAGATTTTGGAGAACTTTAATATTGCTACATTGTCTATTAGCCCCATACTTCCTCAGATCGAGCGAATAGTAGAGGTGAACCTAAACAATCAAGAGGATATGGATTTGCAAAATACAAAAACAACGACGATGCAATTAGAGCTCGAGAAAAACTACAGGGTTATGACTTGAACGGAAGACGGATAACCGTGGATGTGAGTAAGCGAAGCAAACCTCGTGAGCCAACTCCTGGTCGCTATCTAGGTAAGATTAGATCTTCTCCTGTGCGCAGATAATACCGCGATCGGAGGTCCTACTCTAGGTCATCAAGCAGATCTCGATCTAACAGGCATAGCAGCAAGAGATATCATCATGAGAAGCGCCGCAGACATTCCAGGTCGCGTTCAGATTCTCACAGAAGACACAGATCAAGCTACTCCAGATCACCTCGAAGATGATATGTATACCAAGCCCAACCTCAACTTATTATCAACAGGTTCAACTCTCCAGCTCAACTCATTTTAACAACTAACTCATACTTCATCCATATATAACTTCAACTTCAAG
>Ga0302185_10000321_pt1 | contig 38091 bp, 42 predicted proteins | sample II_Bog_E1_1_FD_200231 | JGI IMG/M metagenome (GOLD analysis project Ga0302185, IMG submission 200231) | Peat permafrost microbial communities from Stordalen Mire near Abisko, Sweden - II_Bog_E1_2 | ecosystem: Environmental > Terrestrial > Soil > Wetlands > Peat | place: Sweden: Abisko... | reverse complement strand
CAACCCCAACCCCAACCCCTTATCTATAATATTTAATATAATTCAATCAACATTTATCTTGCAAAAATACCCACAAATAAAACTCATTGATAATCGCAAGAAGAATCAATCACTCCCTCACACATTTTATTTGTACTTGGCTAATTCCTCCTTGGACAGAATGGGTTTACGCTGGCTCAATACAAGCATAAAATCTTTAATCCCTATTTTCCTTAAGTCCTTATTCTCTATTTTTTAAAATTTGCTGCGTTCTAGTTCTCTCAAGGGAATCATACACACCTCGGCAACAATATTTCTTATTTCACTGGCCGAAAAATATTCTAGCTTGTCAACAATTTTATTGATCTCCCCATTCGAGAGTTCATATTGGATTTACTTCAAATTTCGTAACAACATTTCTTTCCTCGCCTCGCCACTTGGATGCCCGATGTAGATCATTTTACTAAAGCGACGTTTTGCAGCGTTATCCAACTACTTTGGAAGATTTGTGGCGCCAATAACCAAAACTTCTCCACTTTTTGGACTGTTGATTCCATCCATGAGTACCAAAAATTAAGTTTTCAGTCTTCTTGAAGCATCATTCTCATTTTCACTTCGAGCTGTTAGCATAGAATCAATTTAATCTATAAAAATAATGGAGGGTGCCAGTTTTTAAGCAGCATCGAATATTTTTTTTATTGTCTTTTCAGATTCTCCCACCAACTTGTTTAAAATTGAAGAGGCTGATAATGCAAAGAAAGTACAACCTGATTCTCTTGCCAAGGCTTTACAGATAAAAGTCTTTCCATTTCCTGGAGGACCGTATAGTAAAATTCCTTTTGGAGGTGCTCTGATACCCTGATATAAATCTGGTCTTTGCCTGGGTCTGATGACTGCTTCCTCTAAAATTGATTTGACTTCAACAAGTCCAACTATATCCTTAAACGAAATATCTATATTTTTGATAATTAACTCATCCACGGAAGGATCTATGTTCATCTTTTCATTTTTAATATGTTGATTTTTTATCATGGGTCTCTTTTCATTATGTTCTATTTTTTTTATATTCACTTCTTGCTTTTTTTCGGGAAACGAAGCCACTTTCTTGAGTGTAAATAAATCGTTGACTTTCGCTACAGGAAATCCGAATTTTGAAGCTTTCACAGCCACAGTTTCTTTCTATTTTTTCTTTTCTTAAGCCTCAGCTTTCAAAGCCGTGAACTTATCTATTTTCCCTTTAATCTGTTGTATGGTTTATTGAGATGTGGCCTCCCTTAGTGTATCTCGAAGTAAGATATTTATCTTATCGTAACATCTAATTGCATAATCATAATTGCCTTCCGCGATAAAGGTTTAAGCCTTGGTTGTCAAGGCTTTCGCTTCTGCCAGTTTTTGCATTTAAATATCAAATTAATACTCTAAATTATCATGATTCTTAGAATTTATTGCATGAAGAGATATAATTAATTTGCTAACTATTGATTCTAATGATTATTGTTGTATCTGTTATTAATTGGTTTTGTATTTTAACATTTCTACAATAAATCAGGGCGGAAAAAAGAATAAATCAACATTGTTTTTGTCTTATCTATATGGATATTGCTTTGGTTCCTATGATGAGCCATATATGATTTTTTTCTCTCAATTTCCTCAATAATTAATCCAAGAATGAATCTTCTATGGGTGAAAGAAATTTATTGAAACATATTTTTCGGATATAAATAATAATAACAGCATAATTTCTTAATGTAATGTTAGAATCAGCAACAATTCCATATAATATCATGAGAGTGCTGCTGGAATTCCATTTACTTTACTGTAATAGGCATTGAGTTCCTAGAATTATATTGACTTCGAATGGTCCAAATCAATTGCATTGAATAGTAACTCAATTTCATCTACAGAAAATGTCTAATCCAATCGATTGATCATATGTTTGAATGGTTCAAACATAAGTTTTCCATCCTTTTCCTTATCATAAGCTTAGAACGTTTTCTTTAATGATATTTTTTTATAATTCAACACGCGATACAGCCTTAAAAAGTATTTTTTAACTTTAGCCTACAACTATTTCCCGAGTTATTGAGGTTAGTTTTATGGAAAATTCATAGTGCCCGCCTTTTTTAATGGGCTTGTTTTCACAGTACTGATTTGATTTTTGTTCATAACCTTTTCAATTTCATTCACCGATATAGAGCCACTATTATTTTCATCAACTTTGTCAAAAAAATATCGAATTTCCTCAGCAGTTATATCACTGTTTAAATACCTCATAAATGTTTAAAACTAAGGAAAGTCGAGTTCTTTTTCCTTTGCATCAAGGTTTAATGTTTATAAAAGTCTTCCGACGTCAATATTTTGAGAGTTGACTTTGAATCTTAAACTGCTCATCACTACCTTCAACTTATTTTATATTTATTTGTTATTTTAACGGTATTGATCGAAGTAGCCATCAAAGATTGGATGATCAAATACTTCATCCCAAGATGCACGTTATTCTTCATATATTGCTAAGGTTTTTGATAGAAAATCCTTCGTGTCTGCGCCCAATTTTTTATTCATTTTTAAAGGTTGTTGTTCTATATTTTGCACTAGATTATGTTCGGATTGAGCTGTCCAAGGTGTATAATGATGTAAGAGCTCATAGAAAATAAATCCAATGGCCCAAACATCACATTTGGACGTGTATTTATCTCCCTTCAATAGTTCATTAGACATATATAGAGGTGTTCCAACATGAGTTAGATTAATCATCTTTTTACTTGTATTTCTCTTTGCAAAGCCGAAATCTCCAATTTTAACTTCTCCTTTCTTGAGTAAAATATTTGCCGGCTTTAGGTCCCTAAATAAGTATAACCTTACCTATGAATAATTCCCTCCTTGACAAGGGCTACAAATCCATTAACTATTTGCCTTAAGAGTTCAATGGCTCTCTTTTCCGTTATTTATGGATTTTGCTTCATGTACTTTTCCAAATCGCTATCGCACAGCTCCTGTATAATGTAGTAATTGTTGGTACTTTCCATAACATCGTATACTTCCACTATATTTCGTGATTTAACTTGTTGTAAAATTTGCATTTACTGCATGATGGCATTCTTCAAGTACTCATCGTTGCATACTAAGATTATTAAAAACTTACATACTTTTTTCTCGACAACTTTGATGGCACATTTTTTTTTGGTTGCCTCATGCTCGCCCAAAAAGACTTAACCGTAGGAGCCTTTTCCTAGTGGTTTTTTCATATTGAAGAGATATCCACTAATTCTTTTCATTGCAAAAGATTAATTATACAATAAAATCATAATTACTTTGTATCTCAAGGATATTCTCATCTCGTAAAAAAAGGAAACGGACCCTTCCTAAAAAAGATTTATTTGACCTGCCTTCATCTTATATTCATATAAAACATGTCCTCTTTCTTTTATATTTTCCACTAACTTTCGAAATGAAAATTTATAATATACAATATTTTATTTGTTTTTGTAATGTTTATCGATGTCCTGAATTAATTAATATTTGAAACTTTATCCATTATTATTATATTAACGGGATAATCAGCATATACAATAAACGATAGATGAGTACTTTAGATAAATGCTGCGAAATTATGAAATAATTTAGTAACTGCTTAACTGAAATTCAATAAGACACAGTCAATGGTAAGGTGCTTCGTGGAATTTCATAAAACTAGAAAAAAAAGATATTGAAGCTGTTCAATATGGCAAAATGGACAAGCTACATGAAATGGGTTGATGAAACTTTATAGAATAATGGGGAGGATCCTGATTCTTTTAATGAAGTATCCATGATTGAGTCGGCAGAATCGACATCAGGAAGACAAAATTTAGCCTAATAATAAAACGTAACAACTAAAAAATCACCAAAATTTGATGAGGGTTCTTCCTTCACAATTGATTCGTAAAATGAATACGATTTGCTGTAGAGATAAAACAAAAAACTAGCAAAGTAAAATTCATTTTTAAATAAAAAGTACGAATAGCTCAGTAGAACATACTCCAAAATCATGAAGTGATTCTTATCATATTTAAATTAGCAACAATAGATATCCATGGTCATATTCATCTTAAATATTACTAATAGGAAAAATCAATTAAGTCGATTACCGAAAACAAAGGACTAAGTCACTGAATAGTCATTTATCTCTCCCATTTAACTGTAGGGGGCTTCATTACTTTATATTGTCACTATCTTCCTTCCTTGATGCTATTCAAACAATTTCTAGAATGAAGTCTTTGCTGGCCGAGATTTAATTTCGTGGAGAATCTTCTGATTCTCATCCAATTTACTTTTTATTATGTTTATATCGATGAGTGGAGAATTTTATGGATTAATGCTGCAAATGTTAACTTTATTGGTCATTTCTGCTTTGAATTAACTTGAAATTGAGCAGGTCTCTATTCTTGGAGTATTCTTGCAAGTGCTTATGTCGTCTTAGCCTTTTATTGGCTTTTCCTGATAAATATAACTTTACTCCTTAGAGAAATAGTTACGTTGCTGAATTCGACTATTTTTATAATTAACACATCTTTACACCAATTTTGGTTTTTTAACGTTTGACACCTTCAGCCACTCATCTTTGCTGGTAGGATAATTCTTTAATGGAGGAATTTGAGGAATAAGCTTTTGCGAGTTGTGTACAATACTAAGCTTGAGTTTTGGGTTTGCAAGCTTTTATAAGGAAAGGGATTGATGAGTCAGTGAGATACCCCGTTCTCGAGATTTACTTCTGCTTTTGTCTTGACTAATTGAGAACTTTGTCTGATGAAACATGGCGCTGAGGCGATGTAAATGTGCATCGCAGCAATTGTTGGAGTCGACTGAATTTTTTTCATACAGTCTTTCTTTTCCATGGTTTCTGAGATTCATTAACTAGATTTATTTGAGAATGAAAATATATTAATGACATTAATAATTATCCTCTCTTTGTTATCTGGTGCTTTTCAGCAGCATCTATTAAACATTGAAATTTTGTAAATATTGAGACTTAAATCATTAAAAAAGATCTATTTGTACATTAATTTAAATGGCAGCCTATAATTAATAGATCACATGAATCAAGATTACGACTATCTCTTTAAGTTATTACTTATTGGCAACTCCTCAGTAGGAAAGTCAAGTCTTCTTCTCAGATTCTCCGACAATATCTTCAGTTAAAGGTAAAGCACTCAGTAATATTAGCTTCCTACCAACCATCGGAGTTGACTTCAAAATCAGAACATTTTAATCCAATGGCAGCACTGTTAAATTGCAAATTTGGGATACTGCTGGACAAGAGAGGTTTAAAACAATTACCGCTTCATACTATAAGGGAGCTCATGGTATCATTCTTGTTTATGATATTACTGACAGGCAGTCATTCAAGGATATTGAGAATTGGCTTGCAGAAGTCGACAAATACGGTAATGAAAATGTTGTTAAATTACTTGTGGGAAACAAATCAGATTTATAAGCTAGCCGACAGGTGAAAGCCGAGGAGGGAAAAACGCTTGCAGACTCTCTCGGAATAAAATTCCTCGAGACATCTGCAAAAGATGCAGTTAATGTGTAAAAGGCCTTCACTACTCTTTCCAACGAGATAAAGTCAAAGGTGCAGAGTAGGCCTACTGGGACTGGAGGAAGAGCCAACAATCCCAGCACAGGAGGAGGCAACACGGTTCTCACTCCTAATGTCAAACCTAGCAAAGAGAAAGGATGCTGCTGATTAGAATATCAAATCAATCAATCTTATTGATATAAAAGGCTCATATCTTTGTTTCTATCAAATCTTCTTCTTTTTGAGTATAAACGAGAAATAAGCTTACTCCCGTCTCCCCTCTGAATAATATAAAAGTCGTTCGCTTTGAAGAATTAGGTAAATTGATATTCTCAACGATGCAATAATTTATATTGCATTATTATTGGTGATAATCATCAAATATTTATATAAGCAGAGGTATAGTTAGAAATTTAAGGATATGAACAAACAGAAATCGCAAGGCAGTTCTTCACATAAGTCGAAACCCAAACAAAACGTCGTGAGTTATGGGAGTAAATAAATTAGGAAACTTAGTGCAAAACAATAAATGCATTCCTCTTAGCCTTAAGAAGGCAAAGATTATTATTATTCTAAGCCAGAGAAAGAGACATTACTTCGATAAGACAAAACGAAAAATCATTATTTGAAAAATGCATCCAACCATAAAAACGATAATTGCTTCATAATGAATATTGAGTAAAAGCATCAGATCGCAAGAAAGCAGACCAATCATCGCAAAAGATAGATGATGCCTGAAATCATAAAACATATCGAATAAAATTGCAAAATTTTGAAGCATATTCACGAACAAAAAGAGTCTTAAAAAAGGGGTCGCTTGATATCTAAGTAATTATATAGAGTTGAAAATTAAACTTGCTTTTATAGAAAACTCCATTAAAGAGAGCAAATTCATTGCAACTAATCATAAGCAACGAAGATTAACAAATGTTCTCCAGCATAAAATTAAAAATTTTAGCACTATATTCCTAAAGTGCCAAAATCTAAAATAAAAATGCTTTTCTCAGAGAAAGTCCAGCGAAACTCGGCGGTGATAGAGAAAGTCAACAAATAAACTGCTTAAAAATAGGAAAAGAGCGGATAGGTGGATGAGGCAAAGGTCTAAAAAAGTAAAAATACAACAAACTACAACACAAATCAATCTAAAAATAGTTCATCAGTAGTCAACTATCATGGGTATTCAGGGTTGATGTAATTTATTATTAAAGCAGGGTGAACAGTCAAATCCTATGGAATAAATAAGCCAAAATAGCCTAACTAATCAAAAGCCAACAGAAAAATATTAATTACGATTAGAGGAGAATGAATAGAACTTTCATCTCTAATGATGCTTGCTTAAATAATAATTTATCGGAATAGTCTCAGTAAGACTATCTTGATCGGCATAATCATTAAAGCCAATTTATAAAAACAGCTCAAGCCGAGTCTTTAAAATAATAAGAATGCTTTAATGGTAATTAAAGACATTTCTTTTCACTTTGCTAAAAAGAGGCATTTGACTTTGCTAAACCTATATCAATTATCCCTGCAAGTTTATTTTAGTTCGATAGCATTAAACTTCCCAGATCGTAAATCTACAAAATACATATAAACAAATTTAAGAAACTATTAGCATTTTACTAAAAATAGCGATGTTTTTAAAAATATTCACGGGAATTATGCAGAACAAAGCTAGATAGTAAATTTACATATTCCAAGTATTTTGTTCCAATAGTGCCCAAATCAAATCATAATAGAGGCCCTGAGGATAATCAAACAAAGCGCAAACCAAGTGAAAGACTTAATATTTAAGACAAAAGTTGATTTGGTGATTATAAACATTGAATGGCTGATTCCTCTATAATATAATTTTCTATGAATCTTTATTCTATTGATAATAAAACACAAACTATCAATCGTTCTGTAAATAACTATTGAAGATATCTCCCCAACTCCTTTTTGGTGTTTTGTATTCGATCATGTGCGTATGAAAATAGAGTTAGTTTTCATCTTAAATTAAATCTCCCACAGTAAAAGAAGGTAGAGGTTCTGGAAGGATTAATTTGGATGAGAATTGTATAATTGAAAGAGAAAGAAATTATGTATTGTTTTTGGATAAAGACTACGAGATTGGTTTGATGCGTTACAAAAGGTTTGCTGACTGAATTTGGGAAAGGGTAGTTTATTCTGGTCTTTTCTAAATTTGTTTGTATCTTTGATTAAAAATACCTCCTTCATTATCCTATTAATTGAATTCCTTGTTTTGTTAGTCTATTTCTTTTAATGAGGCAGTTATCGTTTTGATCTCATTCTCCATATTTAACTATTCCCCAAGTTTATCCCTTTTCTACACTTATATTTGCATTTATGAATTTGATAGAATATATGAAGGAAAAGCATCTTTTTAATATAATTAGCTGAGTAGTTTAAAAGTTACTTCATTTATATTATTTTAAACAAAGCCCATTTAATCTTCTCTTTTTTCTATCCAGCTAAAGTTAAGATTTCGCCTTTTTTTGCAAAAATAAAGGTCATTATAATATGCGTTATTTCGCGACAGTACTCTGCTATTACTTCATCTTTATCCATTTACCCTTTGTTGTCTTTTTTGATTGACTCTTGTCCTCCTACATAAAATACTCGAGACAAAGTGCAAGGCTTGATTGAATATATATTTAGTTCTGACTTCTTCATTTCTATCGACTTGCACATTCTTCTTAAACTCTTTCGGATGACCGAGTAGAAATGGTTTTTTGTATGATTATCCGACCTTAATAGATTTAGTAGTACCTGCCTTTGAAATGACGAGCAATATCCATCCATCGATTTCCATGGATGGAGTGATAGTGTAATATGTTTCGATCATCTTCTACTGACCATTTCTTGCTGTTGATAGACTTTGCAAGATGATTGAGCCATCTCTATCGACACTGTTTGCCACTTCTCTTGGTTATTTGATAGACAACTTGCATTTTTTGAGCAATTTGAGCCCAGTTTTTAGTTCCCTATTTTTGTACAAGATCATCTAGTATGTGATCTTCCTATATGAGAAGCAAATTACATAGTCAGTCCATTTGCGATAACGATGAGTCATTAAGGTTAAATTTTATGTTTAAAATTAGGAACTGTTGCATTTATCTTATTATACGATGAATTCTAATGAGCAAACAATAAAATTAATAATCTTATCCAAAGGAAAACCATGAATATAATTTAATTGAGAAAAGAATGGGGAGAGAGTACTTGTATCCTCTGCTTATTTCTTGAAAATTACTATTGATTCATTAGAAATGGAGTGATAGTGCAATGGAATCTATAAATTTGGCATCCTTAAAGTTGTAGCTTTAAATATGCTTAGAATGATTATGATCTTGCTCTAGAGGATTTTCTTGAATGATTGCTAATTTTATACTGCAAAATTTAATTTAATTTACAGATTATATCTTGATTTCACTAAAGGCAGTTTCAATCACGTTGAAAGCAAAAATCAATCCTTTCAGTCAAAAAAAGATGTTTTTTTCATTAAATCAAATAAAATTCTTGATCGCCCCTATAATTTTTCTTCCTTATTTTATTGCATACCAAAATCAATAATTAAACAAAATTGAGAGCTACGATGCTCACATGCTTCAGCTTAACCTTCACCGGAGTTGATAGTTTGGCAAGTTGAAGCTTGACATCCTATAGTAATGTTATCCCCATCTATTATATCAACGTCTGCAACAATAGTGCAATTCATCATCCATATTGCCCAAGCTTAGTTAGATGATTACCCACAACCAAAATTTAAGAGTATTATGGTAATTTCGTGATTCTTACATTTTTTGTACATTAAATTCAATTCAAATCAATTGCAATCAATTTTTTTTTCTTCCTCCGTCCATTTCCGAGCATCTGATCTTCAAAATACAGTAAATAGCAGAAGTAATTTGAACGATCTTGTATATACTGGAAGTGAATAAAGTGATATATAATTAATTTTAATGAAAGTATTGAGGAATTTATTTGAAAGTTAGCTTGACAGATTGATAGCAGTTGACAATTATCTAGGCTGTCGGTAATTCGAGAAACTTTTGCATGAAATAAAAGCACCATCAGGTCATCAAAAATTAATTAAATGCCTATCCACTGTCACTGATAACTCATTCAAAATCATTAAAATACTATCGGTTGCCAACATACTGATGCTTCATTCTAAAGACTACTTCTTAATAATTTAAAATCACCTCACGAGTCAATCGGGATCCGATGATTGGCTGAGGTCTAAGTTTATAAAACCCTATCATACATTTATCATTCGTTGCTGCATGTCGAAAGATCGATATATAGCCTGTCGCACTCTAAAGATCCGCAAATAGGATGCCCTAAAAACACTTTTTTACTCAATTAATATGCTGAAACTTTTATTCAAAGTAGTGGAAAAAATGCCTTTTCTTGGAAGATACTACAAACAACGACAGTCCGATCCTAGTGTGAGCATGGCAATGGAGGTCATCGCTATACAGGCTCAAAAATTATATCGGGCATTTCAATTTTTGCTGTAAGATATATTAAGACTTAAAGAGGTATATATTAGGACTGTTGAAGACTAAACTATGATGAGGGGTATTTTTATAGATTAGCTTTCAGCTATTAATTAGGAGATGACCAAATTGTTCCTAGATAAATATTTTGCGCCCCTTAGCAAAGGCATCACCATGAAATTGTTTAGGCCTGACGAGCAAGGCCTCAATTTATAAAAAATATTTAACAAGATAGTCTCTTCTCATTAGAGCACAGAACGCCAAGCCAAACGTTCCGAACTCTATAAGACACTGTTTCCCAAGGCTGGACAGGTGAACTGGAGTTTTTATTAGGAGACTCTTCTCAGCAGTTCGACAACAAGTTTGACCAGTCTAACAACAAGTCAAAATGATCAATGCAATTCTCAATAGCTGAACTACCTGACATTCATTCAATAAAGCTAAAAAATGTAGAAATTAGCCAGCAACTCAAAGATGTATAAATCTGGGCATTGCCCTCGATTGGCGACGGTTGGTTGTGTACAAAAAATAGGTTATGATATCTGAGTACTTTATTTATTAGAACAAGCTCTCTTATTATAAAGGAATGATAATAAAAACAATATTAAATTATATTGGTGCCTATTGGAAGGCAGGCAGCATGCTTGAAATAGTGATTGATTTACTTTGTTTGAATTATTTGATTTGTCTATGATGTTATAATCATATTAATGGAGTAGACAGTCGCTTCAGCAATATAAATATTCCTGAACAGTATTCAACTCAACCATAGTTCGCTAATTTAATCACAAAAAACACTGGAGGAACAGTTTAATCGATGTAAAGGCGAGATAGAAAACATATCGGCTTCAGCCTCAATTCCCAATGATAAGTTCGCTATCATTACGCAAAAGATGGAAAAAATACCAAAATTGCAAGTCAGAGTTGATTCTGCAGCTAAAAAGCTACTCTAGGCGCATAGGGTGATTACCCTGCTCAGAAAATAAATTGATCAGCTTCGTGAACAGTGATGACTTATCGTTTTGCTATAATATTAACTGAATGATCATGTACCATTAAATTCATTTGTCATCTAATTGGCGAGCAAGCTCATGATAATTTCAATTATAATATCTTTGATCCAGTAATGGGATGTTGTGAAGACAAATAAATCTAAAATTAATCATAACTTCAAAGGATTATTACTCCTTCAACCTTAGTCAGAGCTTTCCCAAACGAGTTGAAACAAACTAAAGACAATTCTAATAATACAGTCGCACATCCTCAAAACACCATTCAGACTTACGAACTGTATGATCATTCACAACATCATCCCAGCAATCGCTAACGAATTACGGGACAAGTGCCTGGAGACTTTAAAATGGGTAGTAACGATTTCATCAATCAAAATTATCCTCCAAAGAGGGAAGATATTATGATGATGCCTCACCAATTAGTGAATCAAATAAAACCATAACCGACCCAAGACAGAACTTCACTCAACCAGATCCCTTACCCAAGATAATTAAATTTCGGCTCTCTTTGGACGATTCAATAATAAAACTCGTCTCTAAACAATACAAATCGTTTTAGTACTAAATATCCTCAAAGCAGTGGTCTTCAATCACCTGAATACCAGTCTTCTATTAACAGGATCATGGGATGATTTTTATAAACTAATTTAACTTTGACAATTTTTACCTTATGAAAGCAGCGATCTATCCATCAGATTATTGTATTGAAAATTAAAAATATCAAAGTGACACTAATTTGAGAGTATGGTGATCGCTGAGAGACTCACCTTCTTGCGAATTGTTCTGCAACCCTCTGACGACTTCCTCTAAAATTTAGGCCTATTTTTCAATGAGTTCGATTTATCTATCCAATCCCTTCTTCCTATCCTGGCACAGATCAATTCTATTTTCAATGTTATTGAGCTAATTCTCATCACTGTGCCCCTTTCCCTTCCACGTATACCTATGCCTGGCGTCTTTGCTGATGAGTTCCATGAAGACATCAGGTAATTTTTCCTCAATGATTTTCTTATACATCCTGAACCCAATATCCAAAGTATTTATCTCTTCCCTACCAACTATTTTTGTCAGGGCATAGTTTTACCCACTTGAACGATTGCTTTTCTTTAATAGATTACGCACGATTCTTTCGCCATACTGCTACTTTGTTAGCGAATAGTTGTTTATCAATTCTTACTATAAAATGCCGAGTTAGCAGGTTAATTTCTTGACTGACTCGCTGTAGTTGGGCTCCACCACGAATTCCTGCGTTTACTACAGAAATTCACCCATCATTTTAGCGTTAAATTATTTTATGACGATGTAAATGTTGTCCAACGTTGTTAGGTCTAGCTCCGATAACTACATTGAAATCATCTATCGATAGTTGTTTATACACTGAGTAATGGCTTGAGAAAGTACTTTATCTTTGTTCAATGAGTAGAGTTGGGAGTATGATCCCCACCGACCCCATTACTTAAACAGTTCTTCTATTGTCTGTAGCCTAAAGCCTGAATTTATCACATTGCGATTGTCATTCAGGTGGTAAATAATAACCTCCAATCTCAACTCACTGTCACTGATAAGATACTCGATCGTACTAAAATATTTTTTAACCTTTTTGACTTTAAAATGAGTCTGTTTTTGCTGGTCTTCGTTGGCGAGTAATGATTTAGATAATACTGAACTCTTTGGTGACTTTTCCAATACTCTTGAGGAATTGTTACGAGTGAGTGTATGCTGTTTGAAATTTTAGTTGTGGCTGCGAACTGATGAACGATCCATATCGGAAGCCAATACATAGTTATAGTTAGAACTGCCCTCATTTTGATAGTAAAAATATTTAGTCTAGGCCTGAGTACTCTGAATATTGCCGTTGTATTTATCAACTGCCTGCTGCTCGAAGATGGTGAGGCAGTTCAACTGTCGATGATGTATCTCATGTCTGTCAGCAATGATGTTCATGAACTCATCAATATGGCGCTACTCAATATAAATCTTTTCCGATAGTAAAAACACAGCACTCAGCATCTCCTCAATATCTAACCTGGTTCGCTGTTTGCTTCTGACTGACAACTACTTTTCCGAGGCGAAACTGCCCTTTCTGGATTGTTTAGCTCGGATGTAATTGGGAAACCACTCCAAAATCAGCAAAAACGTAATGGTATCGCCATTCGAGTAGACTGGTTCCTTCACCAACATTATCTTATTTTTATCGCTTCCGCAGCGACTTTCATCCACCTTCACTCTAGTTACAAATTTAAGTTTATCGTCCGCGTACTGATGTAGTTGATCTAATTCACATCGAAACTCCATGCTGTCCTGGTCGATAAAAATGAAAGGTTGTGATTAGAACATATCGCGGGAGTTTATGGTTTCGCGGGTTGTCTGAATAGTCCAAATGATTAAAAGATAAAGCATGCACTAGAGGAGTAAGACTGGGTAGTGATACTTCTACTGCTGCATGTGATAAAAAGGTTACCTGTTTACTGACTTCGGGAAATAGTAGTTCCTCTACAGGTTGAAGATAGATTGGGCGTGGTTCTTGTAGCAAGTAGGATCTCATCATCTTCGCACTGAATTTATAGATTATGAAAGCTAAACTGAATTTCCTAACTTCCTCAATAATAAAAACTACATCTTCAAAGCCCATTCAAACCGGAAGTCATCAGATCATAACCCTTCAATTGAAATTATCTTTCAAATCTTATGGCTGCCATTAACTTCACTCCATAATATATTAAAATTATTCGCAATGGATGCACTGTTACGGTAGAAGATGACGCAGCTCACCTCCAAATGCTAAATACTCCAGAAGAATGTACTGCTTCAACCATTCAGGGAAAGTTCGTCGAGTGCATAGATATTATGGAAGAGATTGTCAGCATCAAAAAAAATGTCTATGGCATCGATCACTCAGAGTTTTAATCAGCCTCAGAAAAGCTGTGCGAGTATCTTAATTTGGCTGCCATGATTCACCTCCAGAAATAAAAATTTTAACTGACGTTAGATTATCTCAGGAAAGCAGAGCTGGTGGCAAGGGACTCAGTTGAATTAAAGGCCACTACTTACAACAATTTGGCATGCTATTATCGCAGAACTGGCAAAGTTAGAACCGCTCTATCGTATCTCATCAAGGCTTTATAACTTTAGCTAAAACTAGATCATCCAAAAACCTTGGCTGATACTCATCTGAATCTTTGTGCTGTGCTCAGTCAGCTGGATCGACACGAGGACGCTCTTCAGCATTCAATGCTATCAATAATTCTGCTACAGGATGAGTTTTTAAATACTCTACTCCCAAAGGCTCGAAAATCATAGGGAGAGGATGATATCAATGATGAGAGATTAGCAGTACTGGCAATCGCATATCATAACCTCGGAGTATAATTTTAGCACTTAAAAAGAGTAAAATTAAAATAATTCAGTTTGAGGAAGCTCTAAAGATATACCGCAAGGCTCTTAGCTTTTCAAAATAGAATTTGACCAGCAACGAGCAGTTGGTTAAAAATTTAACAAAGGTGGTCAACAGTGCAACTGAGCAGATCGAGGAGCAGAAGAGAAACATGGCCACCAACGTCAATAATACAATAAATATGAGGGAGGCTAATATTAAAACAGATTTGTATTCAGATTTATCCAAGAAGGTGGAGCGCTATAGGCATTTACCTAAACTTAAGATGAACAATAGAGAGCATGCAGCCCTCTATGAGCCGAGCTATCAAAGTATTGATTATGGCAGCATTGAGGAAGAGCCGCCCATTGCAAATGTAACTATTTATCAACTCAGGCCAGCAAAACTTTGAAAAATAGACAGCGATTCTTTTCCGTCAACGCTGGATCTAAGATGCAAAATAACATTCTGACTCCCGACAGTCGAGGCCAGTTAGACTCTGAGCTGAAGGTGAGGGCGGGGATGAACCAAACACATACAAATCATGACAAAGAGCATCCAAGTGTGGAAGAATGATGTTTTTGGCGCGATGCCATATTATTTCCTATCAACTTCATAAAGAAAAAGAAAAAGAAAACATCACAACTCACTGCAGTTTTTTTATTGCCAGTTTATGCCTACTTTCGTACTGCGACAAATGAGATGACTCTGATTTATCCTCCTTCTACTATTGTCCTGATTCTTATCGTTGGTGCTGATAGACGCTGCCGAGAATGGAGTTGTATTCTGATTTGTGGCTGGTGGACTCAGTTTATTTGGATTTTATGCTTTTCGTTATGCATTTTTACTGCACTTATGTGAGAAGAATCATCCACTTTTAAGCCAGACTTTCACTGATAAACTTAAATACCCACTGCCTTTGGGAGTTACCAACACTAAAATTAATTTTAACCAGATTCTGCACTCTTTCAGCAGCCAGGCAGAGTATATGCAGCTGCTACTTAATTAAAATCGAACCATCCAGCTGAGACTCCAGGAGCCAACTCATTGGATGAGCGTATTTCGTGTAGAAAAGAGTGAATTTTTGCTATTATAGTACCAATATCCTTTCGTTGAAGAGTAAACCGGAATCACTTTCTTTGTATGCTAGAACATAGTAAACATGGCAATGAGGGGTTGGCCATTTTTGGGTAAGAATATTTTTGATGAGGGATTACCGATTGAATTATTTGGCATGGTTCATTACAAAATAACAGTGGACCTCCAATCGATGATAAACCAATAAAGATAAGAGATAAAATGATACGAAGAAAACAAAACATTAATAATAAATTTGACGCCATTCATACTTCTCCCTTTTCCGATTAACGCATCTATTTTATTGTTAACTGACTAAAATGCTATAAGTATTAGGATATTGAATCATTATATCTTTCGACTAAAACCATTCACTTTCTCATATTTTTCACTCGATTCATCAATCATACTGTTGTCATCAACATCGATTACGTCCAAGTTTTTCTCTTGAGTTGGAAGGTAGGGTCGAGGAACCGAATGAAAGCCGACTGATGGGCGTGTTTCAGACTCCCTCAAGTTTTAAGCAATTGTCATCACGAGGTTGTCTAGATATTATTGAGTGTTTGTATTATCAATCTTGTCGACTGGAAAATGAATTTTATTACTTTCTTTCCCATAAAAGTAGTAAAATTTGTCTTGCTTTGGAATCTCATTTTCTATTTGTCTGCCTAGCATCAACCCAGTCTCATAAGTCCAGCAACGAGCTACATTTTATATGGTATAGCCTCCACCTCCCAACAGGATCATAGGAGTGGCAAAGCTTTTCATATAGTTTAGACATTCGCCATGCCCGTGTATGGATAAGTTAAGATGGCCTAATTTATCTTTGGACAATGAATCAGCACCACATTGGATTACGATAACATCAGGAATGAAACTCATCATCACTTGGTACATGACTCTTTTAAAGAGATGTATATAGGATGTGTCATCCATCCCACGATGCAAAGGTACATTCACAGCATAAAATTTACCGAGTCCTTCTCCAATCGACTAAAGTGAACCAGTTCCTGGAAAGAAATCCTCGCTAAATTCGTGGAAACTGACAGTCATGACACGATTAGTATAGTAAAAAGCTTCTTCAACTCCATCTCCATGATGAACATCGATGTCGAGATAGAGAACGCGGGGATAGACTTTGAGAAGTTAAAGGATGCAGAGGACAATGTCATTGATATAGCAAAAGCCACTGGCCTCGGTCTTTTTACCATGATGAAAGCCTCCAGCCCAATTTATTACTACATCTCCCTAGCCAGCTATTATTAAATCAGCCGCGTCGATACTACTTCCAGCTGCTAATTTACAAAAATCAAAGAGTCCCTCAAAGCCAGGGCAGTCAAAGCCTTGGTTGATCTTAAAGATGGATCCTAATCTCTGATCTTCTTTAATTCTAGCTCTATCATGCTCCTCCATGAGAGAGTACTGTTAAACAACCATTTATGCTTTGGGTGATATCCATGTTTCCAGATATTTGATGTAATGTGGATGATGAAAGGAACACATTTCTTCAGGAGTGGCTACTTTGGAGTGAAACATTTTGAGAGTGGAAGATAGGTCATAATTATTGATGAGACTGTGCACCATTTTGATACGTTTTGGCTTCATGGGATGTTCCTTGCTGAACTCATACTTGGTGATGTCCTCATTGTAGAGGTAGCATACCTTGCGCATTTTGCTTTTTGGAATATACAAAAAAAGGCTATATTTTGATAATTAATTGCCATTATTTAAAAATACATCTACTCCATTCACTCAATTCATTTTGATAAATTAAATCAACAAACCTCTATTTATTCATTAGTATACTCTACTACTTTTCATCACTATAGTGCACATCCCTTTATTATTATTATCGAAAAATGCAGACCGCCAATACGAGCAAAAAGGCATTAATAGACCAAGTCAACAATGCTATTAAGCTCAAGCAAAATATCGGGAAACTGTGGTCTAGCGTCGTCATCATTAAAGAAATCATCAAAAGCCACTGCACCGGAGCATATGTCATCAATAGCATTGTACTGGTGGCTTTATCCACGGCATTGCTTTATCTCATCAATCCCATGGATCTGATACCCGATGCTATTCCTGGTGTGGGCTATTCTGATGATGCGGCTGTTATCTTAGCCACATTACAACAGTTTAATGACGTCGTAAACGCTTTTAAGATTTGGAAGGGAATCGAACCGAAACTAAAGCAATCATCTGAGGGGACTGATATGAAGGAATAGTAACTTTCTTATTAACAAATTAACAGTCAAAACAATTTCTCTTAGTAAAATGCAAGATAAAATGTGGCTGTAGCTTAAGCAGACCTATCATCAAACTCCGTTTTGTAAGAGATTAAATAAGTAAAAAGGCATTATTAACGATTAATACTGATCTAAAAGATTAATTTAGAATAAATTTGCTTCACTTTGCAAGAGTAACAGAAGCAAGTATTTCAATAAATTCGAGAACTATAAAAATCGAGTACTAATTATCAGTGCGAATATAAGGTCATCCAGATTTCAATAAGAAGATTAAAGGATGAAGTGGGCTACATGGACGAAAGCATCAAATAGATGAAACTAAACGATAAAAAGCTAAAGACTTCGCGAGAGAGAATATAAAACTTGCAGAAAGATCTGGAGAACAAGAATAATCGTCCCTACATCAACTTTATATTCGGATGTTTATTGACAATACTGTTGTTGTATATCTGAATGATTTGATATCATACTCAATTACTAACGGACACAAACATCATTTTTAATTAAATTACGTTCAATCACCACCAAAACACGCTTTAGGTTTACAGAATTTATCAAATATTAATTTTTATATTTTTAAGTTTGTGTTTTGTTTATATTTTTGTTATCTGTCTATTGCTAATATATTTATAGCGAAGTTGTCTCCCTTTGGAATTGATTAGTAGTGAAAGAGGAGTTCATTTTTCAAGTACAACCGTCAGCGACTCATCAAGCAAAAGAAAAATATAAATAATAACATTAGAGCCATATTTCCGATAATTTCTGACCGATTACGTAATTGAGTTGTTGCTATAAATATTGATTGATATCACATCTATTTATAATTTCAATGGCTCAGAAAAGAATACAAAAGGAACTTCTAGATCTCCAGAAGGATCCTCCAGCAAACTGCTCGGCAGGCCCAACAGAGAACGACCAGTTCCACTGGCAAGCCACTATCGTCGGTCCTGATGATAGTTCCTATTCTGGAGGAGTCTTCTTCCTCAACATTCATTTCCCAACAGACTATCCCTTCCGCCCACCAAAATGCAACTTCATCACTAAGATCTATCACCCGAACATTAATGCTAATGGATCAATCTGCCTTGACATTCTCAAGGATCAGTGGTCACCCGCCCTCACCATCTCTAAGGTGCTCCTCTCGATTTCCTCACTGCTTACCGATGCAAACCCTGATGATCCCCTCGTGCCAGAAATTGCTCAGCTTTTCAAGAGCAACCGTGCCAAATTTGAGGCCACAGCCAAAGAATGGACTAAAAAATACGCGCAATGATCGTCATATCCTCATATTACTCTACTTCAACAAAATTGAACATAGTCCAATATCGATAATTAGGGTTCTTTTATCAAATATTAAGACTACTAATAAAGATTAAAGAAAATAGTCTGTTCACATAGTGATTAAGATAATATTTAACTGCTGTTAAAGTTAAAAATGCTAAATAATTATCTTTTACTTCGAATAAGACCAAAGCAAATCAAATAACTATTACAATATCTTCTGAAGATGTTCTTCAATCGATGAAATTCTCCAGCTTCTATCGCGTAAGTTATGAATTAGACAGTTTGGGTTTAATTCTTTTCTCAAAGTATCTTCCTTTTAGAGTTAATTAAACGGAAAATAATGTTTTGATATTATCATTTCAAATCAATAAACTTATATTTGACAAGCAAGAATGTTTAATTATATGGGGTGCAATGAAGAAATGGTAGAACAGGGAGTCAAACAGTATATCATCCACTATGCAGGTTCGGACTAGCCGTAGGAGCTAGGAAAATGATTGACAATTAGTATGAGCATGCCGCAGATTCCATTAAAACAGGTATTTATGTACTCTCATCTTCATTCAGGTCACCTACTATAATGACAGCAAACAATCTTAGTGTTCGAGACTAGGAAAATTCTCTAAATGTTTTTGTGGGCATGCATTTCCCCAGCATAATGATTCTCTTTTTGGCAAAAAGCAAAATACAGCTTGCCAAAATTGTGTTTGCAAGCGATTCATGTTCGTACCATCAAGACCATAAGAGTGTGGAATGTATTGGCTTGTAAGACGCAAAGACTTTGATGTAAATAAATGGCGAGTCCCCTGTAAGTATCTCATTTTATATGCAGGTGCAAACATCACTGTGAGGAGCATAGCTGTACATATCCCCTCCGCTGTAAAAAGTGTCCTTGTAGCGACTTCCAAGGAAACTTTGCTTGTTTGACTTGCGATGGGCCTTGGGAAGACCATCAGGTTCTTTATGAAAGATAGGAAGACAGAATGGTTGCGAAAAAGAAGATTGGAGAGGAATACTTGCCTCTGTCCACACATACTCATATTCAAAAGGAGGTGTTCAACCAATAAAAATATCAACTGATCAAGGGGCGATCTTTGCCCAGCAACTAAGTCCAAAAATAGAAGCAAGCACTACAAAAGGGACTGAACCCAAAAAGACCAACGCTGGCATAACAGGCCAAGCTTAAATCACCGCTTGGTTTTGTCCTTAAGCCGAAATATCCAGATTTCATGAAAAAGGGATGATTGTTTTCTTTGCAACTGATAAAGTCATCAGTATTAGCTTTCAATAGTTCACTTTTATTAAAATTCATTGTATTCATCATTTCAAACTTCGATTCTGCTATTAAGGTTTCTGCCAAAAAGATAGGTTTTCACCTGCAGAGTGCCTCGAGTGTTGATGTCACCAGTGTTGAAGTTGAGCTGTTCAGGCGAACTGTAGGTTTGAAGTGGAACTGTCTCGCTTTATCTCTCGTCAAAATAATTGGAATCTCGAATAAGATTTTTTGGAGCCACTTCGTAAGAGAGTTCAAACTGTTTAATCTTTTTGTTTTGATAATCCTCTCCCTCAAAACCTTCTAGTTTACCACCAGCCAGTTTTGAGTTTAGCACAGTGGCAGACATTTTATAATTTAGCTGGCTCTGATTCAACTTAATGGCACTTGGGTAGTATCCTTCCTTTTTGATATGTGAGCTGTTTTTCCTATTCTGACTACGAGAAACTTAAGGATGAAGTCTATCGTGTCCATTGTGTAAATCGATATTCATCTGTGCTATTTAAATAATTTATAATGATGAATTATTTTATCTACATGTATTTCTCTAATATTTAATCGAAACTAAAAGCCAGAGGAATAGGCATTTTATAATCATTTCTTGATGCCCATGGCTGCTAGAAATTAAAGGTAGTCGATCTCTCCATCTCCATTCTTATCACAGGAGGACATCACCTCATCAATTGCTTTGGATTCACTCGTTAGTCCCGCTCCTAGGAAAACGTTTTTGATTTCATCTTTTGAAATCTTTCCGCTACCATCAGTATCAAGCCCTTTAAAGATGAACTGAAGATGGGCCTCATTCTGCAGGTAAGAGTTTTCAAGGCAACTGGCTACAAACTCATTATAACTGATCTTTCCATTATGATCAGTATCGATATGGCTGAGTACTCCAGCCAGCTCAGCTGCTTCTGTGTTTTCAAGTTGGCGATCAAGGGCTAATTTTAGTTATTAAAGAGAGATGTATCCATCTGAATTTGTGTCAATCTGCTCAAATAATAGCCCAAGATGATGAATTTCCTTATCTGGGAGCTGAGTTGCAATATAGGTAACTGTCAACGATTTTAGCTGGCTTAATGCAGAAATACCTTTGAAAAATGGGAGAAGTTTTTAAGCTTTTTGAAGTCTAGTTTTAGTGGTGTTTGAGGTAGTTGATTTGTCATCCAAGGATGCGAGAAGATATCATCAATAGATATTCTCTGATCAGCAGGTACCAAGATCTTTCGAATCAAATCCTTAATTTCTTCGGATAGTTGTTTGGCTTACGGAACTAAATAGCTTGATGACTACTATCAAAGGTATACTTCATCCTCCGAACAGAGTCCATAATAGCTCGATCATTGGCTCCATCAAAAGGCGGAGCAGCAGTCACCAGAATGTATAGAATAACTCCTGCGGACCAAATGTCGCATCGTTAATCATAGTCCATCTTCAATACTTCAGGTGCAATATAATAGCTGGTTCCAATGAGTGTATTCTTTCTTTCGGCCCTTATTTATTCCCTCATGTTGATCTTCCATCGGTAGCTGAGTCCAAAGTCGATAATCTTTAACTCTAGGCTTTTTTTGTTTGTCATTAGGAAGTTTTAAGGTTTTAGGTCACGGTGGGCAATTTTCTGCAGATGCATGTACTTAACGCACTTAATTATATGAGTAAATAACTCACGAGCATCGTTTTCGCTGAAACTTCCGTGAGTTTCCAAGCGCTCAAAGAGCTCACCACCCTAGCAATAACTATATCGAGATGAATGTACTCTAATATCAGGCAAAGATTTTTTTAGTCTTCAAACGCCTAATAAAGACGAACTATCAATGGGTAGTCGAGTAAACGTAAGATTTCAATTTCATTCTGCAAGAGCTCAGGATTTTTAACCATGTTTTTAGGGATGACTTTGACAACTCTGTATGAGTGAGGAGGCTATTTAAGACGTGCCTTGTAAACTACGCCATAGGCGCCTTTTCCCAGGATCTGAGTGGAAAGCTAGTTACTTTGGGGCTGAATTCGTAAAATAGTTTGATGTCTTCCTTTCGCGTTTTGATGAATAAATCTTTTTTGAGTGCGAGATTATTGGTGTTAAGCGAGATGGGTTCCATTCTGGATAAATAATAAATATTCCAATATTAGGATTTATAACTTTTTCAACGAGCAAATATCCAAATAATGAAATGGTCGAACCAAGGATTCCTGATAAAAGGGTCAGGCAATTCGAGAATATGAGTTTTATTTGGAAAGCAACTATATTTTCAGTATTACTGAATTCGGAAATATATACAAATCATTAAATTCTTGTCCCAAAATTTAGCCATCGTAATCAATCAATCTTTCACTCGCCTATAAAGAGTTAAATCATCAACATCTCTGCATATTTTCAAGGATTTTAACACAATAAAGCTTGTTTAATTCCCAAATCATCTCAATCTTTTGCTAGGCAGAACATGAACTAGTTATGCGCAGAGTAGAATCATACCCCAGTTATTTACAATTAATAAACTGCTTCTTGTCAATTTGGATATATTTTATATAATACTAAGAATTAATGAGAAAGTAGGTTGCTCACCGTATCATACCGCCTTTGATTACATCATTGCTCTTTATTGCTGCATTTGTGGTCAACATCACCTCAGACGAACCACTCTATAATATTGACCTCAACGTGGTACCCTCAATGCAGAACAACAACTCCCTCGGTTCAACTGCCTTTATCGATTTTATGAATGTGATCAGCAATATATTTAACCCAGTCATATGCGCAGGATACGTTGTCATATTCTGGCTTATCTCTTCTAGAAAGCTAGAAATCATGGTATTCTTGGTGTGGTTCATCCTGCTATCATGGGTGCTCTCCATATTAAAGGAGCTGATACAGTATTCCATTATCTATTCAGTCAGCCAAGACCGTATTGGATCGCAGGAGCAGGAGTAAAGATGCTTGAGTGGACATGCTACAGTGAATATGGATGTCCTTCAGGCCATTCAATGCTAGGGCTTGTGTTGATGGAGTTCATTCTAAGATTTTTTGCAAGAGGATACAAATTTATTCGTAATCACATCGCTTGGTTCTACTTGATTGTACTTATTTTACAGCTATTGGTCATGTTTTCGAGAGTTATCCTAGGCATGCACACCTTCAACGAGGTATTGATGGGCGCCATGTGCGGTGCCTTTGCCATTTCTATCTACTATACAGGTATGGAGTCGTTAGTACTGAGATATTTGCAGATACTAATAACTTCTGCAAAAAAGATGACGCATCTGTTCATTCTTTTAGCAGGCATGGTGATGTGCTGCGTAATCTAACTCTTAATAACCTATGTGCCGACTTATTCTAGTAACTAGTACTGGAACGTTATCAGCTCAACTCAAGGATGTGGTTCTGTCAAAATTTACAAAAGTTTTCAGTTTAAGTGCTTTTAAGATTCTGCTCTCATAATGGCTGCTTTTGGACTTCTGTTATCACTACTATATATGTCTCATCCATAAGATCTCACCAAACCACTCGCATACAGCCGCCTCTCATTTAAGTATGTAGGCAAGCTGCTCATTATGATCGTATCAGCACTCATACCAATTGCTGCCTTCCTCAATCCCGGCTGGAGTCAAATACAGACTGACAATGGAAATTTAGCGCTCATCATTTGGGCATGCCAGAGTTTAGGCTTTCTAGGTGCAGTCCTCATGTTGCTGTTGGTCGCACCTCCCCTCTGCCGAAAAGCTGGGCTATAGCAGTACAAAGCCACGGAATACCTTCCTCAAGTAGGAGTAGATACAAAATAAGTAGAAATTGGATCAAATTTTAAAAATTGTTTCTCGGGTTGATAATATGATAAATTTATTATTTATTTCTAAATTGATGACAACCAAGTTGTAAAGACTGGAGCGAGTCCGTCTACCTGCAAATCCAGCTGCCTTCAACCAAACCATCATCATCAATAATGCCAATATTAATATCAATTACTTGGCATAAGCAAAAGGACCTCTCTCTTCGAGAGGATTGGACAGTTGGCACCTCAATAACAATCTAAAACAAGTAGACATACATCCATTCAGTTCAGCGAAACTAGACAACTTGGCTTTTTTAAGAGCAAGCATGGTATAGCGAAAAACACTTCTAACAGTCCCTATATTATCCATAAAGTACGTACTCAGGATATTAAAAGCGTCAATAAAGTATATGGTGGTAGTGCTAGAGACACTCTCAAAGAAACTCTCTCTTCTTTTAGGAAAAATTAAACACTCTAACACCTGCCAGCGGCTGAGCAAGCTAAAAAGGAACAACACCATACAGCCTTTTAAAAAATTAGTAAACAGGATAGAACCACTGATAGATTTTATAAAGGACTTGCCAAGAAGGTGCCGAAGAGCGAGTTGGAGAGGAATCTAGATACTCTTCCAACTACTTTGGTGACTACTCATGCTAACCCTGAAACTAGTCACCCTCTCTCCTTTCGTAAGAATCGATTCGTATCAATCGGTGAAAATCCAGCTCCACTGATCGACAAAAAGCTTGAAAGTCATGATAACACGGATGAGTCCGGCAAGACTAAAGATGAAGGAATTGACAGTAGTGATTCTGAATAGTAAGTCAAACTTGAATAAAAAAAGGTGACTCCCTCCAAGCAGATTTCACTATCAATGAGGAGACATGTCTTTTCCAAGACCATTTAAAATATAAATTTAGGGTTACTCGGTCAAACTGAAGGTTATCTCGATCATGTATACAGTCATAGGACACCACAAGCACAAATATAGCGTATATTTCAGCTTATTTAGTCTTTGTGAATTCCTTGAATCATCCTGAACAGCAGCACAACTTGAAAAACTACAACTCGCAAGATGGGCCCAACGACTGGGTTGACTACGACTTTCACTTCGATGAAGAACGCAAGAAACGCCCGAGAACCCCCAAGCGCAAAATACCCTATCAACTCGATTAATGATTTTCTTTCTTTTGCTTGTTTATAAATGTTTTGAGTTAGCAAAGACCCTCCGACTGCTCTTGAAGGTAGAAATAATCAAAATAACTTTGGTATTTAAATGTATTTGATTGATATTATGCTAATTAGCCAAGTATCAAAAATTAGAATAGCAGATTATAACAATTAAGATCCATGCGCCAGAGGAGAAACAAAGGAGTTTACATTGACAAGGGCTCATTTGCAAGGATCTACATTCAACAGTAGGGGTAGTTCAAGACCATTCTGAAGAGGGTAATCACCCTCCAACTTAGATTGCTATCGATTAGCGCTCACCCATCAATATTGGATTTACAGAGAGTTGTATGTTGAGTCTTTGCTGTCACCCCAATATCGTTGAATACTACAATTCCTATAAATAGAGTCCTTCAGCATATGTGATTGAGATGGAGCACCTCTCATCAGGTAGTTTGGAACACTACCGTATCTTCGACAACTTTTCTCTCCTCTTCAATTGGCTCTTTCAAATCTGTGAAGGCTTACAGTATTTGCATCAGCGAGGCATAATTCATCGGGACATCAAACTGTCAAATCTAATGGTAGCTGCGGATTGCACTATAAAAATCATAGATTTGGGAGTGTCAACCTATCGTTGGATGGTGCCTGTGGACCAAGACCAGATAATCGGTACTCCTTGCTTTATGGCTCCTTAGATGTTTCTAAAAAAGTAAGATTGTTTGCATATAGAAAGTATGATGAGAAGATAGATATTTATTCGTTGGGGGTATGTATCTATATGCTGGCCTATCGCCGCAAACCCTACACAGGCAAAAACAGCAAGGACTATTGGTAGAGCACGATGAAAGACCAAATTGAGTTTTAATAGACTTCTCCTCCTCTCCTCATCTTCCTTATGCAGAGGATGCTGGAAAAAGATCAATAGCGTCGGATTTCCATCGATTAGATTTTGAGTAATATGATTTTGAAATAGACTACCGTTTGTCTCTATCATTCAGAACAATAAAGAACATCCAGTGATTCAATGATTTCGGTATTCAATTAAATCAACAGTAAGTATGACTTATTGATTCTTTCCGAAATAAATTGAGCTGGCAAGTGTCACCAAGGTAAGCAAATAATGTCGGTTTGAAGGTAGTTTGGTTTTGTCAGTTTAAATTAATTAAACAAATGACTACTAATCCCAATTTGTGTTACAAGAGTACTGCTGTCCTGAGATAGTTATCCTCATTGGCAACTGTAAGGTCGGAAAAACTTCCTTCCTTAACTATGTAATCGGCCGCAACAGCGCCAGCCAAAAGAGTATCACTCCTACTATCGGAGTTGAGTACGCACCAGTCAACATTCTCGTTGATAATAACCATATTCGAGTTAATATATGGGATACTTGTACACCGTTCATCATGCAGCTGGAGCTGAACAATATAAGTCCATTACCAGATCATACTATCGCAAGTGTCATGGAGCTATAATTATGTTTGACATCACCGAGCGCAAGTCTTTTGATGATCTGAAACTGTGGTTGTCCGAAATTAAAAGTGAGATACGTACCAAAATGCCTAAGATTATCGTGGCAAATAAATCTGACTTGGTCGAATCGGGCCAGCGCGAAAGAGCAGTAACTGAGAAGGAGGTAGTGGATTTCTGCGTGGAGAATAACCTCATTTTTAAAGAAACATCAGTGATCACCGGCGACAATGTGAAAGAGAGTTTTAATGAGTTTGTTCAGAGTATTTATACTGCAAAACAGGTATATACGAGTGGCGTGGTAGCAACGAGGAGGAGCATAGCAACGACAAGTTTTACAGCTCTAGCCTTTCGTTGGAGAAAGACAAATCCAAAACGGTCGAGAGCGATAGCTCCAATTGCGCAAAATGCTGCTGATTTTTATTTATAGTTTGGAAGTATACTCGAAGGTTAATTAATAATGCCCATTCAACTATTCATTCATAGCATAATCACAGCTCCTCATTCGCCTCTGTTGGCTTGGCAGGCTATTCCTCCTTCTTTTAGGTGGTTTACTCTGTCTCAACTTCTTCAGTTTGCTCAGCAGATTCTTATTCCTTGGCATGGGGTTTTATGGTACCTTCCTTAATCTCCTTCAGGAAATTTTCCAGATTTTCTGCTGTCAAAGTGGCCAGATCCCCAGAGTATAAATATTTTTCGTAGTTGTCGGTTTTGAGGTAGAGCACTCTGCTTTTTTAGGGCACAGGATCAGCCAACCATTTGTTAAACGACTCATAGTCCTCGTTTCCCTTTATGGCGTAACCACAAAGAAGCTAGAAACGACCCACACAAAACTTTTCAAAGACAGCCAGCACTCCCTTAGCTGATTAATCTCTATCAACGATTGCCAAAAGAGGAGTTTGGGCCTGTAATGCTCTTGAAAGTTTCTTAGAAGCAGTTTCTGCTACGATATTGACAATTAGAGGCTCGGTAGTTTCCTCCAGCCAGGTCAAGATATCATTGAAACTTTTTTATCCAGAGATGGTAGAGAATTCTTAAGCGTGAATTTCCACACTGAAAGGCTTATCTCCAGCGATGTGATAGATGGGATATTTGGTAAAAATAACTGGAAGGAGGTGAAGGATACTGTCAGATGATATACCATAAACAGCAACTGCTGGCTTGGGAATTTCATCGATTGATGCTGCAGTTAGCAATTTAGATTTAGCTGCAGAGTTCATGAAAGTCAAGATATCTGCAGTATTTCGGCTGCCTCCGTATTCGAGTTCATTTCCATTCACATAGAACCTGAGAGTAGGGTATCCCTAAATAGAAACCCATTCAGTGATCTTCTCCTCAGCTACCACATCGACAGCAGCAATGACAAACTATGATTTTTCTTATTTTAGTTGCAAGGCTAGCTTTTCATACTCAGGAGCAAATTTGACGCAGTGACCGCAGCTAGGCGAGTAGTATTCTACGAATACGTACTTGTTGGTTTGTAGGGTTTAGTTGTAGGTGGCAGCTGTCAGTTTGAGTACGTTTACGTATTTGATTTATTTATCCTTCTTGTCCTTCTCAGTGTCAATTAACTTTTAGACTTTGCCCTCCTTTACTTCCTATAGGAATTGACTCAATGATTATTCTATATAAGTGAAGAGGTACTGCTGATATCATTGGGATTGGGGAATGCATATCCATCACTCATGCCATAGACGATATAAGCCAAAACTGACTTATCACTTTCCTCAGCCTTTAAGAATCGAGCCACTCCCTTAACAATGTCGTGAGTTTAATCAGCATAACCACATTTAAAACTACTCTTATTCTATTCACAAATTGCGGTTAAAGAAGCGAATGCTTAGTCAGTGAAATCGGCTCCTTTCAGCAAAAGGAAGGCAGGGATTTTTTATTCATTTTAAAAGACAAGCTTAACGTGCTATTTTGTAACAAAGGGCACAAATGTAGGCACTGTGCTTCCACGTGTCCAGGCAGTTAATCCTTAAACTGAGAGTTCTCCAGCAAAGTCAAGAGTTTTTGAATTCTTAAGATAGAGTGTGATTTTAGCTTCCTCAGAAGAGAGGCTGTAGTATTCAACTGTGCTATCAATAGCGTTAGCGACCTCTAAAATAAGAAGTTGTTCGGGAGTAGCCCCTTGAATCAATAAAAAGTCTTCACTGCCGATTTTCTCTTTGACTTAATGCTAAGTTAAGGCAATTATCTTGGCTGAAAGGAACTTTTCAATCCATTCTTGAATTCCTTTGGCATTTCTTGGTCCATCATAATCGATATAGTAACCATTGGCTACAAATTTAAGGGTTGGATATCCCTCGACTCCAACTTGCTGAGCAGTCAGCTCACTTTCAGTGGCATCAACCTTAGCAATGACATATTCCTTGCCTACAGCGGCTTCAGCCAATTTTTCATATTAAGGAGCCAATTGTTTGCAGTGTCCGCACCATGGAGCGTAAAATTCCACGAATACATAAGGGTGCTGTTCAATGAAAGTGGTGTAGTTAAAGTCACTAAGAACAGTGACTTCCGACTGTGCCACAACCAAGGCCAAGGCCAATAATACTACATACTTGAACATTTCTCACACGTATATGATAAAGATATCTTGATAGATTTTAATATATAAATACCATCACAAATACATTGAGATCATATCCTATGATAGTATTATTCCATCATTTATCTTGTTATTTCTTTGAAAATTTTGGAAAATACTCACGCTGCAACCAATTTTCAGCCGACCATTGAGAATTACTGTCCATCAGATGCCACGTGTAGGCGTAACGAGATTTTTAAGATACATTCTCGTGACTTTTATGCAAAAATTTACCTGTAAAGATGGCTAGACTTCCTCTTTCCATCTCAAGAGGAACAAAATTTGTGTCTTCATAATCACACTTAATGTATTGCTCTTCTTTTGGAATTCCATTTATAACCTTTGATCGACTGTAGAGAGGGCCCTTGTGACTGCCTGGAAGTCCCCAAAGACAGCCATTACTCACAGTTGCATCTTGAAGGGGTATCCAAAATCCCAAAAGAGTGTCAGGCTCTGTATATAGATAGGTGGAGTCTTGATGTATGTTAACTTTCCCTCCCACTTTAGGTGGCTTTAAGATGGCCATAGACTGAACCACTAAAGGATTTTGTATATTGGCCTCTTGACATATTTACCATACTCCATCGGTATAAGTAATATCTTTAAAAATGGAGTTGTGCTCGTGAAGTGAATGGCCAATTTTATTGATGGCTTATCGTTTCGGTACAACGAGCTTTCCATCTTTCCAGGCCTTTTGTTCATAGAAAAAGCTTACTTTGTCAGAGGAATCCAAAAAATATTTGCTAAACCGATGCTACCCTTTTCCCGTGGCTGCATCAAAAATGGTGATTTGCTACTGTGTGGGCTAGAATTCATCAGTAAGTCTATCGATTTAATCAATTGCTATCCGGCACTTCTCCTGTGAAATAAACTTGGGGATGACAGCATAGCCATTAATTCTGAGAAAGCTCATCGCTTCTTTGATATGGTTCATTTTATAAAAGATTTTAATGTAAGTATTAATATATGTCAAAAAGGTGAGTTCACTGATATTTTGTCTAAAAAATATATCATCCGATTGGTCGATTGCCAGAGGTACAGTACGGCATTGTGAAGGCTCCATATCCCGAAATTGCACACATTACGATGAAAATAATATAGAGACCGTTTCCATCCCACCATCTTATGGCATACACGCCTACTATTCCTAGTAAAGTAGTGGCGATGCGACCCGATAATGAACAAATACCTAAAGCTTTTCCTCGGATCATTGTCTCGTATATTTCTGCAGTATAAGGGTACAAAGTCTAAATAGCATCGAAAATACCATAAAGGTTGAACTGATAACAAACTTAATGATCACGAATATGATAAACAGAGCTGGCTTGTTGTCCTCTCCAAATATCAGAATAAGACAAGTCACCACAAATACCACCGAAAATCCGTAGTAAACGCTTTTCTTACGGCCAATTCTCGGATGATCCATCACCATGGATGACATATAGAAAGAAGCTACCTATACCATAGAAATAGCAATGAGAAACAAGTATTTAAAGTTTTAATTGGAATTAGCCTTAGTAAATACTCTTTGAAGGATTGTCGGAAGCAGCAGCATGACCCCATAGTAAATAAAGCAAACTGTAAACCATGAAGAGATAAGCCGAATGGTTGATGGTTTATATTTTTTATTAAACATCTCCGAGAGAGGTACATCAACTACCTCCTTGTCCCCCGCGTCCTCAGCAATAAGCATCTCAATCTCAGACTTGGAAATTTCTGGCTTGTTATTAAGTTGGCACATCATATTCGTTACTTCCATCACTTCATCGACCCTTTTTTGCACCCATAAATATCGCAAACTCTATTTTCCATCCACTTTATGCTCATATAATGCGTACATGCCTGGCAGACAGATCATGAAAAGCAGTTTTCTCCAGGAATTATCTTCCAAGAAATAGTATCCGAGTAAACATGTGACTAGACAACCTCCTGACCAGTAGACTCGAGATTTGGCAAGAAGAGTAGCCCTCATATACGATGGTGATATTTCAGTAATATATGAAGCTGACAGGGGTAAGCAAATACCTATACCTATGCCATAGAAGAATCTTGCAAACAAAAAGCTTTCATAACTCCAGCAAATGCACGAAAACAGGCCAAAGAAACATTGAAGAGCAGCGTCCCATGTAATGAATGTATACCGCCCAAAGCGATCAGAGTAGACTTGCAGATAGGAGCCGATTGAGACCCCTAAGTACACTACAGTGATCAGCATTGACTGTTAGAAAGTTGTGAGACTCCACTCCTCAGTGAGGACAGGCAAGAGTAGACCCAACACAATTGACTAACAGCCCTCGCTGAAGAGAAGAAGATATAGGGATCGACTAAATTTTTCCTGAGCGTATCCGTATCCAATCTTTTCGGTGAGAAGATGGTTAAGGTGATCAGTCTTTTTATTGGATGTTTCGGAGAGATGATCTTCGAGATCCATTACTATTAATTTGATGCATAAGTTATGGTAATCACAGTTGCATTCAATTTTAACAAGATTTAGGTTATTCTTTGAAATGCCTTGATCAATATATATTGGAAGTGTTTCTTTATCTTTGCTTATATTGTCAATATATTCGATAATTAGTCCCAACACATCATGACTGACAAATCTGACAGCGCCTCCCTTAACTCTGATAGACTCATGCTTCAAAAGATTATCTTTGTCAACAGTTTCCTTAACTTCATTTTGACGGGTGGAAAGATTAGTTTCAATTCCAAAATCATCGAAGTACTTTCTTCAAGATGAAGACCATGATCAGTGACAAATTCTTGCAAAATAATTCCATCGATATGCTAAAAAAATCTGTGTTCTCGTTGGTGGAGATGGCAGAAGATATGCACCAGTAATATGGGGAGTATACACACCATAAGGCAGTAGATGAACCACCGCTGAATGCATTCTACGCCAACCACGATTCTACGACAGAAGACAAGCTCAAATTAGAATTGCTTTTGCTGGACGGTGCTCTTTTTGCAAGTGACTGCTTTTCAAATAGTCTTTCCTTCAGCACAAACTGATGTTAACTAAAATGTATTTAATCTTTTGCGCATAGCCTTAATATTAAAGATCAGTTATCTCGCACAATGCTGTTGATGACTTTGATGAGCTTGGACTCTCGCCAAATACCTTAAATTACTTTGCCATCTAAAGTGTGGAACTTGCCGAAACCCTGTATGCGGTCGACGTGAAAATCTCCCTCAAATAGTTCGCCGTTGCATAATCTTATTTTTCCTCTCCCCTCCTTTGTATCCTTCATGAGCATGCCTTCGTAATGTAGCCAGTAGTCCTCAAGCATATCAAAATCCGTATAGTCAAATGGTTCTGTTAACTATACAGGATGATCGTTATAGACTTTGCCCATGCCACTAAACTCGTCTTTGACCCAATTGCCTTCATAGGCTAAAGCGCCTCCCTCATAATAGAGTTTGCCGTATCCATCCATCTGATTGTTCTTCCACATTCCATCGTAATAACCTCCGTCTTAATAATAAAACTTTCCCCTGCCGTTTCGCAATCCATTGCTTTTGTACCCTTCGTATCGACTGCCAGTTTCGAATCCTTCGACGACGTACTATTCCTCCAGAGGCTAATCTGATGTGCAAGATTGATCAATTGATTCTTCATCTCGCATTTCAATAATGGTGGAGTTGTACTTATGTTTTGTGGTTGGTCGACACGGGGTCGAGCTAGTCTATTGATTGTCCTATGAGATATCATGATCAACTGCACGATTCAAATCATTCGTCATTTGTTGTGCATTATCGTTTTAGGTGTCTTGAATTAGGTAATCAGTGATCAGTTGATCTTAATTTCTGATGGGGCTTTATTCCTATTTAATTATTGGCTTCTCTAAAGATTAATTCTTCGCAGGACTGACTGGATTAACAGGTGGGAGAAAGTTGTTTTCTGATTTATGAATAACCTATTTCTGTTCTATCTTGGGAGAGTTTTACATAGCCTGAACATGATAACTCTCATTTATATTGTTGGTATTGTTGTTTTATGGCTAGTTTATAGTATCGTAGAAGATAAAACTTTATTTGTAAGTTGTTCCAAAAATTGGGCTGATGGAAGGTTGATCATATTTTTAAGCTGGTATGACCCCTTCCTGCTTCTTAAAAGTCGCAACAGCATTAGTCAGCTTAGGGTTTGTAAACATTATATTGGTAGGACCAGATGATAGATGATTCACATGAATAGGATCGTATGACTTTGCGACTGCCATTTATTGAATTGAACTGCTGTTTTCATAATGATTCAGCTGAGTATAAGTATAATTTTTGAAATCCAATTTTGATTTCATCTCGTTTGCAACAAAGTCCTTAAAGGAAATTAGGCCTGTTGAGGGTAATGGCTGACTATAATTTGCTATTGCAGAATTAGAAAGAGAGTTTGTCTGCGGTGTTGTTATTGCTGTTGTAGGCTTTGAATCATTGAAAGATATTTTTGGCACAGTCTGAAACGGAATTGGTTTGGGTGGTGAGGGACCATGCAAAGTTTCAGGTTGTATTTGAAAGTGCATCATTCCTTGTCCATTAGATATAATTGTGTTTTTCATCGTAGAAAAGGCATTGTGGTTTATTGGTGATAACTGCCGTGTGCTTTGCTTTGTTATATCCGACTTCGGTATACTTGTTGCAAAATTAAATTTTCTCCTTGTGTCAGCGAAGAGGTCATGATTTTGGAAGTTTAATTTTTGCTGTGCTTTCACGCTTGACACGTTCATAGTGCTGCTATTTTTGTGTTCTCCAAAAAGAGTTACAAAATGCTGATCTTTGTTTTCAACATCCCACAGGCTATAAATATTTTTTCTCTGGTTTGGATTAAGGTCGAGCAAACATGCAAGGCCTATCCTCAATTTATCGTTTTTGATCTCTCTTAATCGACCTCTCACTTCTTCTAAATTTATCTATTTTTTGAGATAAAAGCTGCCTGGCTCATCCAATCTCATCACCTATAGTCCAATAACTCCCACTGTGAATAAGTTGGAGTCAAATTCGTTGTAAGAGCCCATTTTAGAGCTAAAGGCTGTCAGAAGTTTTTCAGGGGAAGGGAAACTCTGTAGTAAATTGGCATTAGTATCAAACTGGTCCCTTTTAGTCGCATCAGTATTGAGCCAAGGATCCTTAAGCAGCATCTTTCCTGCTTGATCAATAGCTATGCTTTGGAATGATAGTCGATTGTAATCTCTCTGAAATTTATGATAATACTATCTTAAACCACAGACGTAGACCTGCACTATTGAAAAGGCCTCTTATTCCCTAAAGGATAAGTGATTAAATCTGCGTCTGGTGAGTTGATCTTTTAGGGTGTAATTATTCTTGCCCTCAAAGATGAGGTAGTAGTTCTGCTCGTCTGAACAATACCCTCGCATATCCAGAAAGAAGTGTGCTTTGAGTTTGGAGATGGACTAGCAGTAAGATTTATCGTATTCCTCAATAATTTACCGGATTTTAGAAGCTTCGGGCTCGGAGTAGGTTGTGATCTTGTGAAGAGTGCAGAATTGATTGGTGCTACGGTGCAGTAGGAAAGGATGATTATCGAGGAAGTACTCCCTTCCCAATGAGTGATACAGCTACTATTCGTTTGGTGACAAATAATTACCCATCCAACAATTTAAATTTCAAATGGACATCATATACATTGCCAGTTTCAGATAACAAAGCAAAAGCAATAAGTAAGCTATCACTTCTTTTTGCCTCCCTTCTTGCCCTTGTCCTCTTTCTTGACCACTGAAAAGACCTACTAGGGACCAGTAGCTGCGTCTTACTCCACTGTACGGATTGGAAATCCCTCGTGTGTTAGAGCTTCGACTTCCTATTATTCACCGCTGGTGCTCACTGTACAGAGATAATAAATGCCCTTGTCGGATAAAAATGAATTAGCTTCCTGCTCGAGTTTGGTGCGAATGAACTTGCGCTCCCCAGTCTTGTCGACCAATTCCACGTATACTTGCTCTTTGATTACCTTTTGCCTCACGTCTTTATCTAAGCATGCATACCTTCCAGTTTAGTCTTTAAGTCTACAATTTTGTTTTTCTTCTCTGCATATTTCGTTATGGCTGTTTTGGAAAACTCAATTGCTTTCTCAAGATCCATCTTCTCTTGCTAAAGGGGAGACGATGCTACTGGTGCGTCCTTTCCACCTTTCTTGGCAGCTTTTTTTTCGTCTTTCTATATGTGCATTCAATTACTTTCTTTTCTCCTCCAGCCGCATCCTCTTCTTCCTTGAGTTTAGCGCTTACTTACACCAATTTCTTTTAATTGGTTTCAATTTTGGCTGTGTGGCCTTATGATTCTTTGGCGAAAAGAGCTTCCTTTGCGCTGTAAGTATCAAGTAATTCGCGATAACAGGCTTCCCATATGCAGTCGAATACTGCTGCTGCGAGGCAGTCGATGGTGAATATCTTTCGGCAACGATATCCGAAATTGATGAGTATAAACATTCAAATATGCAACTTAAGCACACACAAACAATTATTAAATAAAAATCAGGATATGTAATCAATGTTCCCTTGGAAGGGCATTAATTGATTTCAATTATAGGGTCATCTTTTGTCAGAATGCCAAATCTACTCAAATTAAAATATTATGAAAGAGGTATACATTTTCAATCGCCAAATTAAATCAAAGAGCAAGAGTAATTGATGAATAACAATGACTTTTTAAGGATTGCAACTAGCAATGAAATCCCAAAGTTCGAATTATGACTATTTGAGATTATTCCAGAAAATCAATACAATTTATTTTTGGTTTTCAACCTGACCACCTTTGTCTGATGAACTCTGATCAGCACAGTAGTTTGTTAATTTGAATAGTGGTGTATGAAAGCCATATTATTGCGGTAGAATTTATAATAATTTTTGGCGGTCATGGAATCTTAGGAGCTTTAACGACTACACATGCTCTAAAGGAGGATGCGCATGCCTAGCAAAGCTAGTAGCACAGTCAATGAGGAGTCTCTCAAGAGTATCAAGAGCACTGACTCCAAAAAAATGACTCCGCTATTGCACAAATTGCAAGAAGAACCACAATAGGAAAGCTCCTCCGAACAGTCCAATATTCGTCTCTCAGAGGATGAAATACGTCTGAATCGCAAAATCACTGACTATTTTCCTTTTAAGAAAGAGCCCCAGAACATAGCATCGCCGATGACACAGCAGAACACCAGACAGCTTAACAATCCTTCTCAAAGCACCCGGTCTCCGCTTTCACCAGAGAGTATCAAGGGAAAGGGAAGTAACGACTAAAGTTTAAAAGAAGAAGTGCGTGTGCTGCGTGAGAAATTGCGAGAAAAGGATGAGTTACTGTAAACTTTCAGGGCGTAAATAGTCGAAGCAACCATCAAAATGCATCGCATCCGCAGAAGTTAACTGAAGGTAAAAGTAAGCAATAACAAAATCAAACTGGGTGAGTATATATCCGATAAGAAGGGCAGAGAGCATTGGGTTGATGGAGCAGAGATCAGATAGCTCAACTAAAGATTATAGAATATTAAAAATTAAAAAGAGCAGCTGGAGAAAAATAAAAAACATGCTCGTAGAAGCAAAGAGGGCGAGGAGTCAGAGTAGTGGAGAGTTTCTCTTTCCAGTCAGGCTTACTTTCTCTCCCGCTAAGAGGCTCACTGTCAGGAAACTCTTCGTAGACTCGAGGAGGAAAAATCATTGCATATTAAGGAATACCGCCTTCTTTATGAGGAATAGCATTCACGTTACGGTCGTTTAGAAGCAGGTGGCAACAGCTGGCCATGCATTCGAAAGTACCAGTTGTTAGGAATGCTTGGAAAAGGAGGATTTAGTGAAGTTTACAAGGGCTTCGACGTTTAATAGATGCGCGAAGTAGCAGTCAAAGTGCATGAATTCCATTCCAGTTGGAATAGTGGAGCAAAAGATAACTATGTGAAGCACGCTCTGAGAGAAAACAGTGTTCACAAGATGCTAAGCCATCCAAACATCGTAAGGCTGTATGATACGGTTGAGATCGATGCATCCTCTTTCTGTACTGTGTTGTAGTACTGTGAAGGACCTGACCTGTCCTTCTATCTAAAAAAACATAAAAAGATTCCGGAAAAGGAGGCAAAACTGATCATCAGACAGGTTGTAAATGCCATTCGATATTTACATGAGCTTCCTGATAAGGTCATTCATTACGATCTAAAACCACAGAACATCCTTTTTCACAAGGGTAGAGTCAAAATTACTGATTTCGGACTCTGTAAAACCACAAAAGAGGATGCCATAGAACTCACTTCACAAGGTGTAGGAACTTATTGGTACTTGCCTCCTGAATGTTTTGAGACAGACAAAAAGGCAGTGATATCTCCGAAGGTAGATGTATGGTCAATTGGGGTTATATACTACTAAATGATTTTTGGAGAGAAGCCATTCGGTAACCAAATGAGCCAAATGCGTATTCTAAATGAGGGCATAATGCTAAAAGCTAGTGCAGTTAATTTCCCTCCAACCCAGAAAAGTTTAATATCTAACGACAGTAAGGATTTCATAAAGGACTGCCTACGATTTTCGGCTTAAGAGAGAATGGATATTCGAGGAGCAGCCAATCATCGTCTATTCGATAAGAAGTGACCAAATGATCACTACTCTATTCGTACTATATCATTCAACAATATTATTAATACAACATGTTCCTTTCTTTATGATTGGTTAAAAATTATAGATCTCATCAATAATACAAAAATGGGCGAAATTGATGCTGAATAAGTGATTCAGCAAGGAATGACAAACTAAAATGATTTCCGTCAAAAGGGACTAATTTGTCAATGCTGACATTTAAATCATAACA
>Ga0302185_10000317_pt1 | contig 38238 bp, 37 predicted proteins | sample II_Bog_E1_1_FD_200231 | JGI IMG/M metagenome (GOLD analysis project Ga0302185, IMG submission 200231) | Peat permafrost microbial communities from Stordalen Mire near Abisko, Sweden - II_Bog_E1_2 | ecosystem: Environmental > Terrestrial > Soil > Wetlands > Peat | place: Sweden: Abisko... | reverse complement strand
GGAGAAATCTATTAAAATTCGATTTAGTCTCATCTTGCTTTATCCGAGCTTTTGAAAATATACATTCATCAAATCCAATTTTTTAATTTTTCTATTTATATTGCCAATGGTGGGACTTATTGAGTTAATTTTTTGTCTTTTGATTCTGTATGAAAACCTGAACTAATTGAATTGAGGAAGAAGTCTAAAATATTCACTTCTTTCATTTGAAGAAAATTCAAAGGAATTATAAAGAAAAATCTCCTTCTCCGCCTCAAGAATTATTATAGGGACCAACTCTAATATATTGTTTAGCGAATCCAGAATTATAAAGTTAAAGTTATTTGAAATTCAGAGGTCTTTGACTCAATCAAATCAATTACAATATAGTTATTTATACTATAATTTAGCAGCAAAACAATTTATTTATTTCGGCTATAATAAGATTAAGAATAAATATTTTTGGAATTTATCTAATATATCTTTGATATGAGCAATTATAACTTTTTTTACAACGCTAATAAATTAACGCTTTTCTGTTGGATAATTTAAAATTGCTATTTATAGTTGGTGACATTATCCATCTTTATATTAATTTTAAAGTCATGAAATTAAAGTTGATTTTACTGGCTGTCCTCCTCATGCTAATCGATTGCTCAAATCCGCACAATCATAAAAATAATTTTGTATTTACGCTGGTAACTGGGCTGTTCAGGTCACCGACTTTCGCATTGCAAACTCAACTTAATTACTTGAAACGCATGGCGGCCTCGCCCTTTAATCTCATGATTGTCGTTTAAAATGATCTTCTTGATTCAGTGTCAAAGTAAATCAGTCAAAGCAGTCAGATTATGATCTTGAACTGTACAAAGTAAGCACTTGGTGAAAGTTGGCTTCAAATATATAGCAGCCTTTGGAATAAAACTTCACCAATTGGTGAAGCAAACCTATTGAGATATAATCGGCTCTTGTGGCTAAATTTTGCCCATCAGTATGACTCTTTTAATACTGATGAGTTTATATGGGTATAGTTAGAGTATTATCCGCAATTTGAAGAAATATTAACGATTAAAAATATGAAGTTTATTCACAAGGAATTCAAACATCATTTTTTCTTTCTTTCATAAACTTATAACTCATCCATTCATAGCTACCCCGGGGCAGAGGACACTTATTTCAACACTTCTTTGAGCTCTTACGTTGGCAAAAGATTCTTTGGAGGCCGAAAGGAATCTATAGAAACTATTTCTATTATGTACGAGGATATTTTGAAAGTGGCACTATTGTATGATAAAAAAATGTGGTCAGAAGAAGCACTATATAGTCAACTGGCATATCGAGCGCCTTTTCTCATCAGCTACCTCACGATTCCTTCACTTCATTAAGAAGTTTAATTAAGCAGATTGAAAGATCCATCCCCATTAATTCAGTAATCCTAAATATAGAATCGATTATTGCAAAGAGGGTAGCCTTAAAAAGGGATTTCATCATTCATTTTCTAGTACCAATCTTCTTCGATAAATTTTTATATGAGTATTGAAGTATTTGTGAAAATAGGATTACTTATAGTGGGAGTGCTAATCTTATATTAGATTTATGGAATCCTTCAACTCTTAAGAATAAAAAAATCTCGTTTGCAGCATTACTCAGTTGTAAGTCATACGGAAACTATGTAATAATAAGTGTCTACTGATTGATAGTTTGTATATTTGAATTGCTATTTTTTAATTTATTTATCAGGCCAACAATAGAATTATAAATCATTTATCGCCTCAATTATGTGATTATCAATTTATTTGTGTTGATCTTAATAATTTTTAGATATTCATATTTTATATCTTTTTTAATGAAGCCATTGATCATTATATTTGTATGGCTGTTGGTAATTGCAGTTAAATCCACTGGCAATCGCAAGCCTGTGATGACCTTCGTAACAGGACTGTGGAATGTCGGTCGCGATAATTTGGGGTCAAAATTTGCTCGATCTTTCGACTACTATCTCGCTTTCTATAAAGAATTGCTTCAGACTGATGCCAACCTAATTGCATTCGGAGATGAACAGCTGAAATAGTTTACATCCAAAAATCGCAATAAACCAAATACTGTCTTCATCCAAAAAACTTTACCTGACTTTGAGAAGATTTGGTATACTGCTAAAATAGAAGGGATCATCAATGAAGTTCAGAAGGATTCAGAGTGGAGTTTTTATAAAACACTGCCTCAGTTCGGCCTAAAGATGTACAATCCAGTCGTAATGTCAAAATTAATTCTTCTAAAATAGGCTTACTAAAAAGATATTTTTAATTCAGATTATTTTATGTGGGTTGACGGTGGTATTACTCATGCTATTGATATGAAAATACTCTATACTTAAGTATTCGAAAAAATAACATCCTACTATTAAATTGATTGGTTTTTGCAAGCGAGTGACACATTCTTTTTCAAGCCTTTAGAGTATGGATTTAAGAGATAGGGAGATCAATATAAGATAGAGACAGACTTTAAAGTGCTGGAAACACCTGTGTGGGCCAATTGGATGGGAGGAAGAGCCGAGGCTATCTCCACAGTCTTTTCTATTTATGAAAATTTTCTTCGAATTACTTTTTAAAATAAAGATATGTGCACTGACTAAAGCGTCTTCACCCTAATGCTTGAAAGATATCCTTATATACTAACAAAATTAAATCACTTTTAGACCAAAGTCTATGAAAATTTCTAAGCGCATATACCAAGCTATCATAAGATTGATTAACAAAGACTTTTTAACGTTGCATAGATCGTTCACCCTATTTTGTATAGGTCTTCAGTTCATGAAAAGCCTTTGATGATAACTAAAAAAACGACCGAAGATGTCTCAGCTTACTAATCTTTATTTAAAGTTCATAGAAATACTCTGTATTTTCGATTGATAATGATGGGCATAATAACTACTGTTTACCTCACCCTAAAAACAACCTATTTTCAGAATTAGCTCAAATATTATAAAGGAGAACTTGTTGCAAGCGAATAATAATGATTATTGCCATACTTTCATTATTGATAGCTTATATTGTTTTAAGATAGAAAGGATCATTTCAATTGTTTGCCAATTAAAATATTATAAATAACTTATGTGGATAAAGATTGTGTCATTGGTCTTTCTAGTATATCTTTGCACTTGTAAAGTTTAACAGCCACTTTATACCGAAGATATCGAGCTCTTCAAGAAAGATAAGCCGAATGCAAGGTTAGAACTACTTGTTGGATGCTGGCTGATGATTCGATAACATACAAATTCCACGAGCTAAGTTTATAAAATGCATTTAATCAAAACATGTCTTAAAAGGATTACTAGAAAAGATAGCGTTCTTAAAATTACTGAACTTATAGGCAAAAACATGGAAAAGCCCAAAACTTTTGCTGAAGTTGTACCAGGAGAGTAAATTCCTGCTGAAGATGGAAGTGGTTATGCGATCACACTCAGTGATTTTGACAATCATCTTTTGAACATGATAAAGGTATTGGTTTCTAATTTAGAATTACTAGGCTGATCTCGAAAGTGTAAAGGGCAAATAGGGCGAATCCATAAAGCAAAAAATTGACTAATAGTTAAAGAAGCGAACAAAATACTATTTTGGAATAATTCCAGCCAATAATTTTACACATATGATCATGCTGATTTCGATAGCTTTACTGATAGTAACAATGTGCACGTGTTGGAAATACTATAACAACAGAGCTCAAAAATCATAAGAAAAAGAAAGCAACTCCTATTTCAAAAAGAATAAAGGGACTTTTACTAAATCTCCCATTAAAAATAAGAAAAATTGATTTATTAGCAATGTTTAATCTATAATATCAAAATACATGGAACAAAAGATAAGGATTGGGTTTAAAAAATAAAATCATCTTGATAATTCGATAAGTGCTTCCATTTTTGTAATAAATAATTTAAATTTCAGAATTTAAATCTGTTACTTTTAGGTACTTTACTCAAATTGATTGCGATAAACGCAGGTGGTTTATTAGCGACTACAATTTGTTCTTTCATCTTTATTCTTACAGAGGACTTTATTCTTTTATATTAATTAAAACTCCCGAAGAATGTTCGACGTCATAAATTTTAAGCAAATAAATTTCCCACAAGGATATGAAAATAATGCATTCAACTTTTTGACTGAGAAATATAAGCAGGATGAAAAGGACATGAAGGAGAAAAACGAGATGACCCTATGCCAGAAATAAAATGAATTAAAAAATTAAGTCACTGATTTGCAGGCTTTTAAGTGGAAGAATTCAGTTAGGCAAACAACCTAGTACATCTCATGCTTTGAACTTATTAACCTGCCTCCATAACTGCAAAATGTAACCATCTAGAATTTGAACAAAATAGAATTTCCTGTGCTAGCTTGCCCCATTCATATGCTGCAGGAATATGCTCTTGCCATCATTAACGCTTCAATTGAGCGTAGAAGTATAGGCCAATTATTCAACCTACGTAGTCTTCTGCAGAATTTGGCGGAAAATTATAACATAAACGCCTATCATAATTTTTCGCATGCTTTCTCTGTCCTGCTGGTACCATAACTGCTATTCAGTTATTATTTCAATCTTACAACCGAAGTAGCGTACTGCAAAACAGTTTTAGTTAGAAACACTGGTTCTACATATTTATAGCAGCTCTTGCACATGACCTCAACCATCCAGGCACGATTAACGCATTCGAAGTCAAACGTAAAAGCGCTATCGCTTTGGAATATAAAAATGAGTCAGTGCTGGAGAATATGCATATCACACATTTATGGACTCTCATTAAAAGAAAGAAAGAAATCAATTTCCTTTAGGGATTAAATATCATTGAAACATAGGAAATCCGTAAACTGATAACTCGTTTGATCCTGGCTACTGATGTCTCAAAACATTTTCGCGGTCTTGATACTCTAAGGAAGATACTCAAGTCTCATCTGCCTATTGTAGAAGAGACTTCATATGTAAAGTACATGTTATTTAGCTCGTATTGGAGCAATTATTTCACGGATGTGACATAGGCAATCCATGTCTGGATTTTCAAAGCTATATGAACTGGGGTGCGCTAGTGACCTACTAATTTGATCATGTTGCCAAAATGGAAAAAGCTTTGGATTTAGAAGTGACTAGTTTTATGAAATATGAAGGTGTAAGCAAATATTATGAAATGCAGAAAGGCTTTTGTGTAAATTTAGTGCTACCACTGTGGACTCAAATTTGCCTATTGTTGCCGGGACTCGAATAGCTCAAGCACAATATTTAGCAAAATATCAAATAGCTCGATAACAAAAAGAAAGGGAATTAATGATCCCTTATTACCCATTTTACCTTACTTATTTGTATCATTATGAATGTCATTAAATAATACATATTGATCGCAAACAGTCAGTTCGCTTCCTTCCGTAATGAGGATAGGTTAAGATCAAGTTTTGGATAAACTACTCGAGGCACTTTATATGCTTTTTCATCCATAGGAGCTTCGATAGTATAGTGACTAAAATTCAATGATTGAGTGGTTTATCCCTCTTTGAGCGAGGGCATTGTGACTTCGGCTTGATAGCTCATATAATTTTGGGGTCGACATTCTTTGTTGTTCTTTTTAATGATGGTTGCACTCAATTTAATTAGGTCGATTCTCTCTTGATCTAGGTACTTTGCCTTGTTTTCTTTTTTATTATCGGGTGCGGTTAGTTATTTGGTATTAGTGCATCCCATTATCACTATTAAATTGTGAAATAATTTATAGGTATTTGGTTTCCGCAACATGAAGTAATTTTAGTATGAAAATTTAAATAACTATCTGAAGGGCAAATAAATCCGTGTAAATGGTAATTACCTAAATCTCAATTATTAATCCAGTCATCTTTAAAATAAATCTCTTATATATAGATGGAGGGAATGAACTTGCAGACATTGTTTCAACTGCTGCAAAAGAAGGATGAGAAGAAGGGTTAAATGGACTAGTATCCTTTTTAAGGAGAGAAATAAATAAACAGTGTCAAGTTTAACTTCATTTAGTCCAACTCATTGTGGACAATAATACAAAATAATTCGAACTTTGATTCATCCAAAATACTTTTACTCTACCCCTCTCTGGAAGGATTGTGTGAAGGCCATTAAAAGAGATCGGTCTGTGCCAAATTGGTTAGTCATGGTGAATTAAGTAATTCTTTCATTATCAAGTTGTTGAATGTTACAATTGCCGACAGGATTCAAGCTGCATTATTTGTTATTAGTGTTACAAAAATGGAAATCATGAAAATCATAAGGTCATCTTTAAGAAAGCTTTCGGAGGATGCTGTGATTGCGGAGATGGTGAGGCTTGGAAAGAAGAGGGATTCTGCAAAGATCACAGCGGAGAAGCGATAGACTCTCCAATCTAAGAACATATTGTTGATCAATTCTGCCGTATTATGCAAGACCTGTTTTATATTTTTTATCGGTTAAAACTGAATCACGAAAAAGGAGAGAAGATATATTTTACCGCTCTGATCGACTTAATCAAAGTAATAATTGAAAAAGGTGTGAAGGGAATAAAGCTGTTATCCATTTTCTTCCAGTCTTGCCCCTCTCTCAATCATTTAACAAACCTTAAACTACAAAAACAACCTTTTCTTCATCACTTTGTAAATTCCAAATTCGCAGGGTATCAAATGAGAGAATGGTAAAACATATTTATGAACATGTTTCCGTATTATTAGTTTAAGAAACAACTTATTGCGGCTTACGTCAATTGCTTTGCTGATATATACTCCGTAGGTTTAAATGATGGAAGTTCTTTGTCTTGCCAAATTCTGACAAGTTACAAACTAATCTAAAACTACGTCGAAACATAAGGAAGTATACCCTTGGGACATGATCTGCTAGCAAAGCTATAAAAAGCCTAAGATTTAAGTTTTGTTTTATGCTATGATTTGGGCAAAATAAATTCTTTATAAGGGGGTGTTCCTTATAAATACTGGAAATTTCACATAGCTGATGGTATTGAAAGTCTATTCATCCACTATGAGTTTCTCAAAAGGGAATTTCTTACTTTCAAAGGGTAAAAATTTAAAACGTTGTAATAATTTAAAAAGAAGAACTGCATGACAAAGAAATAGATAAAGGAATTGCAATTGGAATACTAAAATCCAATGGTTTCTTTTATAATTAAAAATTGTAGTTTGTTTCAAAACGAGCACTGCTGGCTGAAATTAATGAATGAGACAATAAATATCATTTCCAAAGATAAATGCCTTCTCTTGGTACTGATCAAAAAATTATATATCCTCATTTCGAAGGATCAAAACCAGGATTTCATTATTTTTAAGCCCTATGATAGAGTTCTTGCCTTGGCATTGTTTAGTTACATCGATAAGGATCTATCAAACCTGTAAGATGCCTAATATCAAAAGAATATCAGAATCAGATTGGATTTAAACTAAGAGTAATGGTATAAGTTTATAAATAATTTGATTCAGAGAATGCTATCGACCTTTATGTTCTTGAGTCACATCCTTACGAACCAAAGCAGAGGATACCTATCCAGTTTCAACTCATTCACCCATTTTTATCGAGGAAAGGATAATTTATTAGCCTTTACCGATATTTTACAGCTAAAAATGGCCATTCTTTTGGCCATAAAAAATGTATCCATAGATTTTGATGAGTTGATTAGACTACAATTTATGGCGAACAAAAATTGGAGCCTTAATAATCTCACTGTTTTAATGCAGGAAATAGGTCTCATTTATCTAGCAAAAATGCCATAAATTTATGTTTCTCACGATGACAATAAGGTTTGCACATTGTATAAAGACTAAATTATCAAATATTTGAAAAGCTACCTAGGAAGTGAAGGAGGATCTTTGGGATTGGACAAACTGGCCTAATTTGCCAAAAATTTCTTATTTAACAATCAAAATATTTTAACGAGTTATCTTCGATAGATATCCACCTACAATAAAGATAAAAAAATATTTGAACTAAAATCGTCGATCAAAGAAACAGAATCATTAAATTTTCATGATTTCGCTCTGAGGACAAAGCTAACTAACAAGACCAAAAACGCAGAGAATCCCAAATTTACGACTCAATTTATAACAGATTATAATAAATCAATATTTTTGCGCATTTGGAATTAATAAAATCTTGAAAGAATAAGGTAGATAATGCTAGACATATATGAGGAGTTAAAAACATAAAAATTACAAACAAAGGACAAGTTTACTGAATTTTTTACATTGGTCTGCAAGTTTATATATTTACTAGAGCATGCTGGAGCGAGTGAGTAAGACATTAGCTTAATAAAAGATTTGCTAATAGACATGGAAATTCCTTTGGAAGTCAGGAAAGAACTTGGATTCTATAAGGAAATGCTCGGAGAAATTATTGAAGAGAGCTAATAGATCGAGACCAGCAAATTAAAAGAGAAAAAAGACATTCTATAAGCCAAAAAAAGATAAAAATTACTAAAGATAAAAAGTAAGCATTAACTTAACTTGAACTCTGCCAAATTAATTCACAATTAGGAGCTGGAAAGAATAAATAATCAAGGAGAGATAGATGAATCAAGCCAATATTGCGTTATCTGCCGTAACAAGGAAGAGTAGCAACATTAAATAGTCTATCTGGCTAAACTCAGCATTCGAGATCTATAAAAGTTACTTAAACTTGGGCAGGGCGTTAAAACTATATCTTTTACCACATGTTACCACGTTTTTCATTACAAATGCATCTAAAATAGTTCCATTTCCAACACGAATCTTGAGATTTTGTTCAAATGCCCAGTTTGTCGGAAGAGTGGTAATATATTTTTTCCCGTTAATCCTTTGGCTGATGCCATAAAATCTAAGCCTTTTGTAACTGGATGTCTCTAAAGGATTGTGCAGGTTGTCATGACACTTCGCAACTATTAATAGATTGATGTCATCTAAGAACTGATAAAATGCTTCTACCATTATGTGCTGCTTGGACAGTTCTAAAACTAATACCTGCGAAGCAAAAGAAAAAAACTTTATCAGACCATTCTCAAGCTGCTTTCGAATGATTATTTTGTTAAATAAATCTAAGAGCTAAAATCTAAACTGAAAAAATCAGTGATAAGCCTCCGACCAAGAATATTATTAAATAAATAAAAGAGAATCAATAAAGTCAGTCTAAAGAATAATGAAATTACTGAAGAGTATATGCAAATTGATTCAGATTCTGATTTTGAGCAATATGAGGAATATTTATAGTATTTGAGAACAATACAAAACGCATTAAGGCAGGGTCAAGAAGACAATATCCCTTCGGATAGGGAAAAAAAGAAAAGGTTTAAGCGGTATTTATTGGGCAAAAAAACAGTCAAAGCTGAGAAGCATTAAGATACTACGAATGTCTTCCAGTATACTCTTCGAAAAGTATTAGAACATGTCCAACAACTATCAACTAAAACAATTTAATTACCTTAATTAAAATAGAAAGACAAGTAATAATGGATTTGGCCAGAAGTCAGTCCAGAAGTAAAGATAATTATAAGCTAACTTTTATAGGAGCCCTCAGAGGAAAAGTATAAATTTAGATCATTAAAGCTTGCGTTGATGGAGTTACCTCAATGCTATAACTGGGACATGTCAAAGAATATCTGTAGAGAGTGTAATCAAGTATGTTTCGATACAATGATGTGCCTCCTCTGTGATTGGCGTGGATGTCTCAATTGCTAACCTGGAGGACTTACAAAACACATTAAATGTATTCATGGATAAATGTGCCCAGTAATGCGCCTTAATGACGCATAAGGCTATCTGATTGGGTCAGGATAGATAATAAAGATAGGATGCTTATATTCTAACGAATGGGGCAATAACTTCAACGTGAAGAAATAGTGGGAGGAGTTTTTCCTACAAGAAGAGATCTACAGGTAGATAGTATCCACTCTCTTGAGAGATGAATGAATCATGCATTAATCATTTAATTCTATAATCATGACTGATAAATCAGATTAATCTATGATATGACAGAGCGATTGATATAAATGGATAAGACTATATACAGTGACTAATTGTGATTTGTATACTATACTTGCAAAATGGGAAAAAAAACTAGCATTCAATCTGATAAACGGCATTAACATGAGTCCATATCGGACAAAAATAGTGAAAACGAGAACGAGGACAATCAGGAGATGCAAAACCACTCTGATAATAGGATTGAGGGCATCACTATATTTTGCTCCATCTGCCAAGATTACATTTCTCACTCTCTCACCACTACCTGTGAGCATACCTTCTGTGAAATCTGTTTGGAGGAATACCTGATTTATATTAATGAGTGCCCGTAATGCAGAATTAAAATCAGGCACCAAAGATTTGCGAATAACATCCTTCTAGATAACCTCATTTTGGAATATGTCAAGAGCTTTTAGCCATCAGATCTGGAGTAGTACAAGAAAAGGCTTTAAGATTATAAAGAATACAAGCGCAAACGGATGTAATGGTTATTTTATGCAGGGCAGGATAGCTTGAGACTGGATCACTGGTGGACATAAGGGATTTGGACTACGTGTGGTGCAAGGGAAAGGTCATACGCACCATTAATAAATACCATGAAAAGAAAATTAAGTACGTCATGATCAAATACGATAAAGGTTTAGCAAAAGAAGAGCTTCCTGAAAATTCATCGAGAATAGCGGCGAAAGGATTTTATACAAATCGAAATGATATGCCTAAATACGAGAGAGGCAAACTTATCTTGACAAACATTGAAGAGGGAGTTTCCTATCTGATTTCCAATGATAGCCAATAAGAAATCGAGGAATAAGTTTAGCAAGAATGAGATGAGCAGTTAATGATTTCTTCATTTGTAAATACGGCATATGATTCGAGTCAAAGAACAGCAAACTTCACTGACAAATATCAGGCCGTATATATTCCTTGATGAATCGATTTTTAGCTGTCAATTCATTCGCTAATTGAATTATTTTCTGATTGGCGACTCTTAGCAGTTCGCAGAGGTGTTCATTGCTCTCCTCGACAACTGTGAGTTGCGATTTAGTAATAGATAGTTCATTGTTGCGCTCTTAAAGGTTCGCCTGCAATTTTGCCAGGTGCTCATCTTTATCCATACGATATTGCTCAAATTGTTTGAGTAACTTCTGATTGTTGGAGGCAACATCGTCTACTTTTCTCCTCATTTCTCGATGATTCAACTCCTTCTGCTCTTATTCGGCTTGCCATTGCGTGAGTTAATGTTTTAATAAATTGTTTTATCTCTGCAGCTCATTGAGAGCTGTTTCTTCCACCGTACTCTTATACATTGTAGATTTGAAGCATATATAGGCTTGATATAATTAGCGAATGAAAATAAAATTAGGTGAAACTGACACGGCCAGACTTTTGTGGAGAGAATCACCATGCACTCTTGCAAATGCACTGGTCAATCCCTATATAGATAAGGCTAAAAGGTTTCATTATGGCAGCATATACTTTAAGGATTAAGTTAATCGACCCAAAAAGGTGTTTACATAATTTTAAAAACCAGAGTTGCTACTGATGAACTTTAGAAGGCAAATCGAGGAGGTAACCCTGAGAACAAAAAAATCAGCAGTTAAACTAACCGATGGACATGTTTCCTCGAGTGTAAAGAAGGCAAAAAGAAAGCAAACAGTATCGATGGATAACAGACTGTACTAAGAACCACCCAAGATAAATCTTTTACATGACCGGCATGGCAATAGATCAAGCTATGCGGGTGAATATGATATCAAGCAAATTAGCGAACGAATTAGATCAACGAGAAGAAACTTTTACTCCAGCCAAAGAATTGATTTGAGTAAACCAGATAACTTCTTTCCAGGGCCTGGGACCTATTTTTGTGGAGCAAAAAAATAAAAGATGTTTAGACACACTTGTATGGATAGACTTAAGGCAACTTCCCTCAAGTAAAATTGATAGATTTATCTTCATTAAGTATTTATTGTGATGATTTGATGAGTAGTATTGCTTGATTTTAATTTTTTTTATCATCCAATTTATTGGATCCGACATAGTTCTATCTACAAATAGTGAATGAATGGCATTCTACAAGATTGAAACGATAATAATAATTTTTGGTTTTTCAAGCTAAGGATATGATCTAGACAATCCTTCAAATTTAAAATCATGTCTACCCTTTCGAGTAGCGGCCCACTAACGTCAAAAGAATAGTCACAGTGGAGGACGTACAGAGTTTTTCTAATATGAAATAGTTGATGTAAAAGAAGAAAGCGATGCAAGTCAAAAACAAATTGATTGATAGTCCCTACATAATCCGAATGATTAACATCTATCAGTAAGATTTGACTTTGCACTACTTCTATGAACATGTGCCGTATTCACTCACCAACTATATTCAGAAACACTACAAAAACGGCAAAGCGGACATCGTTGACATGAACGCAAAGCTGTTTGCTAAAAAAATGAGTCATGAACTGGCATTGGTCATTTACTATCTTGCACGCATGAAAATTGAAGTAGATCTCAGCATCGAGAACCTAGGCATCACCGAAGACGAAAAATTAAAAATTTATATGCATGCCCGTTGCAAAATGGGACATAAGACTGAGCTCAGTCTGCTAGCTCTTTACGGACACTGCAAATAAAAAATAATCAACTACATCGAATCTGAATTCAACCTGATAAAACAAAAGTAATAGGTTCCTCCTAACTTCGTAATCAAAGGCAACAAACTTGTATTCCCGCAGACACTCAATGAATCGTACTACAGCAATTCAAACTATCAGGATGACAGCATCTTCGATACAACTCAAAACTCCAATCTTTTCAAATCGAACTCTTTCAGTAAAAACCAATCATCTGCCAGCTGCATACATCCTAAAACTTAGAAACCTTTTAATTTACGACAAACTCAATCTCCCAACTACAATCGCAGCTATAACTTTAGCGAGTCCAAGAGCAGAAGTGCCAAAACTACTCCAAAAAATCAGAAGAACAACTTTCAGTTCGGAGCCAAAAGGCAAAAAGTAGATCGATCAAATACTGATTACGAGGATGATAACTCAGATGCAAAATCATTTTCTCACTCTCGCTCCATCCGAATTGAATTATAACAAAAATTAGATCCGTCCTAACGGAAGAGAAAAGATTCATATAAGGTCAAAATAACTACTTTCCATGAGTACGAGATGGACGACTGTGATCCCAACTAAATTTTTGGAGGAAAGAATCCAAAGACAGAGGGTGATATTTTCTAACATTTTACACAGAAAACCAAGCCAGAGGCAAGAAAATAATCGGAAGACGAATCGGAATAGCAAAAATAGGAGGAGCAAGATAACATTGATGAAATGGGATAGATGCCTTCTCCAGGACCTTTTATGAGGAAATAATCCATGCCATAGTATGGCTATGCGGACACTACTGACGGAAGTACGCGAAATCTGTAGTAAAAAGTGCGAATGATAAAAGAGAAAGCTGAGATTATCCTGAACCGGTATATGAAATCTAGGGTGAAAAAAACATTTTCCTTCAATTAATGATGCATATTTATCTTTCATGATCTGCTAAATTATTAGAAGACTAAATATGGTTTTTGAAGAAGTAACAAGATATTTATAAATACTGTAATCAGTTCCTATCTTCCCCCTCAATCATTTCTATAATCTGCTTCGAACAAGCACACATGTCACTATCCTCAATTAAACGTTAGGTCGTTACTATAGGCTTATTAACATCTAATCCAAATATTCGCGAGTTATATTTAGCAGAGTTTTTCAGTCTTTACAGTGCTTCGGATAGTAAATGGTTGCCTGTTTCGATTCTCTGCTTGGATAATATTTGCTTTGCTGCATTAATTTCTTTTAGGGATTTCTTGAAATTCAACTTCTTTTTACAGGAATCATTTTTTATTTTTTACGGCTCCTCAAACAGATAATCTTTGGGGATAAAATTATGAATTGACTATATCCTCTCATGAGTCGATCGGCATTTTGATAGTTATTCAGAAAACACCTCAGAATTAAATGTATCAATTTTAATAATTGACTGAAGGACCTGCTTGTTGGGAGCTGACTCCACAAATGACTATCGAAAGTTGGCGAATATGGACGCTTCAGGAAGGTCAGGCAGATCACAAATTTTGTCTTCGAGAATGTTAGTGATGCTGAATCGATTATCTTCAATTATTATTGACTATTTAATTTATTTCCAAAGGCTTGATTTATGGAATACTTTTACTAAAGGCAAACTCACGTGATTTTATTTTTATACTTACTGCTGACTAACTTAAATCATCATTTAAGATTGCGAACTAATATCGTTGGTTGTTTGCCTGTAATGTGCATACATATTCTCGTTCACATTTTTAAAAGGACTGATGGGCAGAGGTTCATGATGGATGGGAGGAGGAAAAACAAACGATTTTCGATCATTTCCCGACCCTTTCTTTCTTAAGATGCCTCCATTTTTAAGATTTAATTCATTCACATCCGTTTTTCGTTTGTTTGCATTGCCTTCGTGAGGATCTTCTCTCTCTGAATGGTGGGCAATTGATGCTTGAGCTTTACTGTGGCAATTCCGCAGATTCTATTTAAAATGATGATAATCACTAATACGAAGCTATCCACTCTAACTTTACCGATGCTGTAAGCCGATTGAATTAATTTTTTTAAGTGATTTCTTATGTAAGTTCCTCTCTAAGCTTCTCGGCTTATACTGTGCAATTTGTTTGGCTTGACTAAAAACAAAATTATGTTATAAACTTCTATGATGCGATAGGAATTGCTATTGAACGGGCTGTTCGGAGCCACAGTAGTATTATTAATAATTTTCTTAGTTGTTGGATATTTTATTTTTTTGAGGCTAGTTCATGCTTTTAATAAAATTTCTATAACTCTGAGATCCGAAATAAAATAGTATAAGCCAACGATATTCATTATACTGAATTATAAATGATTGTAAAATTTGGATAATGCTACCTCATCTTCCATTTTTTGGAGTTGCACAACTGTGATAACAATATCAACAGGAATCAACCTTATTATCTCTGTGCTATTTACTGATTATAGAGTATAATTATCTGATTTATTTATCAGCATTTTGATCAATCTAAAAAGAGGCTAACGTATAACTTGTTTTGTAAACTCTGAAATGATTGCAATAGCATGCAACTATGCATTGGTAGGAAATCGCCTCTGAGAAAAATGTTTTTTAGAAAGTTTTAAAATTGAATAGGCTGGAAGGCTAATTGAATAGGCTGGAAGGCTTAAAACAGAATATAACCAAAGTTAAAACTGTTGGGAGTATTCTGATTAAAAATGAGAACCATTAAGATAGATCGATAAATTATGATAATTCAACATCGATATCAATAATAAGCTGTTAAACACAAGGAAATCAGCTTTAAATATGACTGGAAACAACCTGAAAAGCATTCGTTTAGATAGGTACAATAAAAATATTTTTGAATTGCTTTCCGATGATGTTTGTAAATTTGATTCAAAATCATTTATAATGAATCATTAAACATGAATAATATTTATAAATTTATTGTTTGAATCAACGATAAAATCAGTAGACCTCAATGGCTGTCATCAATGCTGTTGGCATAATTACTTAGACTTTACTTAGCATATTCTCCGATTTCCAATATATATTCAGTTCTTCTATTATTTGCTGATGCTATTATTTTAGAAGATATATTTCATCATTGATGAGCTGATCATTGGCAACTGAAGTAATCAAAGAATCCTTCATTATAGAATTTGTTCTTTTAGACTTCTTTCAGCCAAATGCCTTCGTTAATTCTTGCTGCTCCCTGTTGAGAAGTGAGAGTGGCAGATTTTCCACCCATATCAGTCTGGCACCATCCTGGGTGTAAGCACACAACACTTTGAAACTCTTTTAAATATTTCCTTGGTTATAAAATGATTACGGTAGGATGAACCTTGCCCATGCATTGAGCAAGCATTTTGAAGTTCGATAGGCTGACCAATGAAAGTATCCCATTTACTTTTTGGCAGCACTATCAATATATTTTTCCACAATTTCAAATATTTAGGCTTCAGTTATCTTTGGGTTGTTTAATATATCCCTGAAGACTTCAGATTGAACATCCAGTGAACCCATAGCAGATGATACAATAACAATTCTCCCTGTTGGAGAAAGAAGTGGCAGAAACTATTTGATAAATTGAATAGTGGCTGTCGTATTTATGTGAAGAGTTTGACTGGCCACTTCTACAGAAGGTATCACTGTTCCATAGTCACATCCCACAGCTGCGTTTGCAACGATGGTATCAAAGACAGTATGCTAGCTCTTAATCAACTCTTTAACTGTAGAAATGGATTGCATGTTGTTTAGATCCATTTGGTAGCAATGCAAAGTATGTTTGCCAATTTCCTTAGTCCACTGTTCAGCCAAATCTATGGGAGTAGTCCTTGCTGAAATATGAATTTCTGCCTCTGGATGACTGACTGTTAGTAGTTTGACAAGCTCTTTGCCTAAGCCTCTGTTTGTGCCAGTGATGAATATCTTTTTAGTGCTTTACATTAATAATATTAGCAACAAATCTTGAAGATATTATGTTTTCTAACAAAGGATAAATTATCATTCATTAACAAGTGAAATAATCACAGAATTTTTGATTGTTGTAGAACTTGTCCTTTTAGATTTCCTTCAGCCAGATGGCTTCGTTAATTCTAGTGGCTCCCTATTAAGCAGTGAGGGAAGCTTATTCACCTTCCATATCAGCCTTACACCCAGGCTGCAAACACACAATACTTTGGCCTTCTTTTATATAGGTTCTGTATAATAATATTGTTACGGTAGTATGAATCTTACCCATGCGTTCAGTATGCACTTTGAAGTTGCATAAGCGGACCAATGAAACTATCCCATTTCCTTCTTGGCAGCACAATCGATATATTGTTGGACAATTTCCAATATTTGTTCTTCAGTGATCTTTGGATTTGTTAATAATTTTTGGACAGGCTCAGATTGAATCTTTAGCAAACCCATGATTGAAGAAACGATGACAACTCTCCCATTTGACGAGAGAAATGGTAAAAATTGTTTGATAAAATTAATGGTGGCTGTAACATTGGTGAGAAGAGTTCGACTGGCCACCTCCACTGTAGGAATCACTGTCCCATAGTCAGACCCAGCAGTCACATTTGCTACAATGGTATCAAAGATGATATGCTTGTCCTAAATGCTTTTAATAGCTAAGGTAGTAGATTGTGGGCTGCTTAGATCTATTTAATAGCAATGTAAGCTATGCTTGCCAATTTCCTTGGTCCACTGCTGAGCCAATTCATCGGGGCTGATTGTTGCCGAAATATGAATTTATGTTTGTGGATGTTGAGCGATCAACAATTTGACCAGTTCCTTGCCAAGTCCCCTGTTGGTGCCAGTGATGAAAATCTTTTTAGTGGTTTCCATAATCGATATAAGTAATGCAAATTGAAAGAATTTATATTATTTTATATGAGGTAGCATATTACAGTTATTCACTTCATAAATATTTAAGCTTTCGGGAAGGCATAGGACATAAATCACCTACTTTCTATCAGAATCTTAGATCCTTATTAACATTAACAAATAATTATAATGAGACAGTTTTGTCTAAATTTAGTCGATGTAAGAGTAACGCATATTTGAAAATCAAATTATGTATTGTTTCCTAAATTGCTTTTTTATTTTAGGGCGGCATAGTTCTTCCAATGTTTCAAGATCCTTATATTTTTCAAGGAAAGGATGACGCTTTATTGTATCAGTGTCAGGCCTTTTCGCTGGATTTTTGCGGAGAATAAACGTGATAAAACTTCTTATTTCGGGAGAACCTGTCTTCATTTCAAAGTCCTCTGTAACTATTTTTGAAATATCACTTTTCTGTTTAATGTTAAAAGGGTTTTCGGAAGTTACAAGCTAATAAGTCAGGGCGCCAATTGCCCAAGTGTCTATCTTTTTATTGTAGCGGTGCCCAATCAAAATTTCAGGAGACAAATAGAGTGGAGTTCCGCAAAAGGTTGTTCTGAACTCCTTCGGACAGTATACAGACCACCCAAAATCACAAATTTTAGCCATTCCCTAAATCGATATAATTTTACATGCGAGAGGACTATGTTTTCCAGTTTGATATCCCGATGAATAATATTCTTCTGATGTAAATAATCAACACCAGAAACGATTTCTCTGACCATTATGGAGGTGCTTTCCTCTGAAAAGGAATGGTTTGTTTGAAGCAGATCAAACAGATGTCCATCACAGGCTAATTAGAGCAAAAGATAAACATTACGTTCATCGCTAAAGCAGCTATATAGCTTTATCAAATTCGGATGATCAGCGAATGACTGAATTTTGATTTAGCTGACTACTTGTTCCATGGACTTTTGATTTTATTCGGGAGTACCGCTGAAAAGATCAATTTTTCTTATTACTTTTATTGCCCCTATAAAACCAGTTTTTTTATGCCTATATAAATCATTATATACCGAACAAGGAAAACGTCCCCAAACTTCCCCTGACCCAATAGTTTAATATTTTTAAAATCACTGATTTTTGACTGTTGTAAAACGGAGTTGGCCTTAGGGCTTTGACATAGTGTGGAATTGGTCTATCGAAGTTTCGGAGTTTTATAGTCAATATTTTTAAGTGTAGTTAGTAGGGAGTCTTTTTTCTTGAATTAATATAGGTTTTTAGTGGATATTGGCCACCTTTCTTTCACTTGAGTTTCTTTGCCATTTTTTGGTTTTGCATCAAAATGATGCTTGAAGTTAAGATTAGTGCAACTTCTATTATTCCTAAGCTCTTTGAAAGGATGATCTTCTTTGAATTTAGAGAGAGGGTCGGGTTAAAAGTGATTTTCTACTGGAAGATAATGATCACTGTGAAAGGCATTCTAATATTGCAAAGTCACCATAGACGTATAAATGGGGTGAGTTGTCAACTTATCCCTGTTCAATCTTTTGAGATTGAATTCCGTTGCCATTTTCTGCTGGTGTTTGATTATAATTACTCAGGCATTTTATCAATTTTTCAATAAAGGATGAAATAAAATGAAGACTAAGATTATTCATCTTTCAACCACCATCCACACCCCTAATTATTACATCGTTCATATGATTAACATAAATTCCCACTTAACACTGCCTTCTATCTCACCATATTCCATACTATTTCCGTTCTTTGGTTTTTTTGTTATTTTGATGAAAAAAGCCATCAGCTCAACTGTTCTCATCCTATGGGCGGTTCCTGTTCTATAAATGTCAAACTATCTTCATGAATAATTTGATAAATTACTATAATATTTGATGATAAACAAAAATTACGCATAAGATATCCGCAAGTGCGAAAGGATAAAGTTCGATCAAGCCCTCTACATTTTAACAATGTATTAGAAGAAAATTCGCAAAAGCAAGAAACTCATTGGCAGTAATGGAGTGATTGATGCGGAGACGGAAATGCAGGATATCATCAGTTCTTGGAAAAATAAGTGGAAGATGGACTTAACCAAGCCCATCCTCAACTGTGTCACTAGTGTGTATCCACGAGTTCTGATAGATCTCAGCAAACAAAACACTTCACAAGTTAGTTTTTATTATGCTCTGATGAACAAATTTCTCACTAGATTGCGCACCGAACACGAGGATGAAACCAATTTTAAGTTAGTCATGCAAGTCTATGATAGACAGGTTGAGTATGGAACTAATGATAAGTACCTCATCTGCAGCAAAGCCACTGTCAAAGGCTTTCTAATGATGGCACGCGATTTAGCTAATAATATGGTCGTAAAAATTTAATAAAATTCGGAGTTAGTGGTGAACGATATGCTAGATGTCAGCACAGATAATGTTTAGTGGCAGGCTTACAGGCCTCTCCGTTATGTTTGTGAAATTTCGAAGAGAGCATTGATTGGTGAACATGGACAGATGGAAGTAGAAAATGACATTGAACCTAAGTGCGAAAAAACTTAAAACCTGATCGCATTCAGTTCTAATGTGGTGAAAATAATGTAAAAGATAAAGGAATCCGAGCACGGGTCAACTCTAATTACAGTCCAGCCGAGGATTAACGAACTCACCTTGCTAATACATCCCCTTCTGATCGCCATAAGTGCCAACTTTAAGAAGGAGAACTTATAAAAAGTAAAAGATTATGATTGGTCAAAGGTGGATGTGGAATCAATCCCCATGATGGAGAATCTCAAGAGTTCGTATAATTGTTCGAAGGTGGTGCTGATTAACTTGGATGGATACGAAAGTTAGTTCAACCTGTAGATGGTGAGAAATTTTAAAAAGCACTTGCTTTATATTAGTTTTCCCAAGGAAGATGCCAAATTAGATGATGTCAAGCAGATTTATTCTCGCCGTTTCTTTAAGAAATTAATGTTTCGATATAGTCAAAATCTTTACTAAAGTTACGATAACACAGCAGTGAATTAGGACTACAAAATGCTGACCCGCATGGACAGACTCAACTTCAACCCTGAAGACTACCATTGTGCTACAGAAAAGCTCTATTAAAATAAAAATGACAAGTCCAATGATGACTTCAACCAGAATCTGTATGTTTTTCCACTCCGTATGTCCATCCTCTATGAAAAGTTTCCAGAAATCTTTTAGAATAAGGAAGACATCGAAAATCACTAGAGCTACTTCATACGATTTGTGATCAAAGACTTTCTGCTCAACCAAATTAGATAATTCAATCCCACTTTAATTATGATCAGCTATAGCGGACGCATACACATTGAGGATCACCACTTCGTATAGTTGACTCAAGAACTAACCAAAATTGCAAACTATAAACTTCTCTTCTTCCCTAATCTGACCACGGCCTTTTGTGATGAACAAATGATTCAGGTTGAAGACGAAAAAGGAGAATGCGATTATGATAATTTCGTAAATGATATTCGCATCAACGCCCCTTTATCTCAAGATTCATAACTGATGGAATCTATACACTATGAGCACTGGCTGGAGCTATTTAACAAAATAGCCAGGTTTCTAAAGGTGAGTTCTGGAACCTACAACCTCAACCGATCTTTTGAGGAGTAGCCTCTTGTGAATAAATACAAAAACCAGTACATTTTGACCTACGTGGATGAATTAATGACAGTTTTGGGCAAATAATATAGCAACATTGACAAAATACGTTTTCACAACCACGATTTGTCCATCTTACCCAAACTGTTTGAGGAAAATATCAAAAGCATCAAAAAAACATTTGAACATACTGTCCCAAAACTTTACTTCGATATATATGATATTATCGAGTACTTGTTATTGGATCGCAAAGCTGGGCAGGTGCAGCAGAAAAGAGAAGAACTTCTCAAGGAGTATAGAATTAACTTCGACCACTACAAAGAACTCATTGACCTTTTGTATGATGAAATCCTCAAGAAGAGCAACTACGAAATGACATCAACTGACCTAGAAAGCATGGGAGAAAAGATTGAAAGAGAAAAGTATAAAAAAATGAGGGAAATATTTGCCAGCCTCAAAGAAAGTCACCTATTCTAAATCAGCAGCGAAAAATTTGAAGAAAAGGCCAATATATACTTCAAAACCACCAATTAGGATAAGGAGTATTTAACAATTAAGGAGGAGACTGAGTCCATTCAAGGGCTATTTGAGACCACCTTTTTCCTAAATCCTGGAAAGACTAACCTTAAACTCTATGAATCCACTAAACTACTGTATAAAATCGAACAAATTGGCCGCAAAAGCAATAAGATACCCATTCTTATCATGAATAATCTTACTGACGGTACTTCTTCCAACTCATACTCATTCTAAAACTATTACTCAGAATTGGACATATCCAATAGTTCGCAAGGAGATAAGAAGACATTTGAAGAGAAAAAATGCTTGGCTACCCCCATTATCTTCGAGTAGGACGGTATGGCGAATAAAGAGCGTAAATTATTCATCCTAGCTGAGTGGAACTACTGTGAGAGTGAGAACTTCCTTATATTATATTGGCCCAGCAAGTATGATTTTCTCTCAGCGTTCCTACTTAAACTTATGAATAAGCCCTATCATGCTGAAATTCTCAAAGATATCTACTTTTGCCGCAAGGGCAGCAAGCAACCAATCTTCCAAAGAGCGAATGTGACGAGTGATTGCTAATATAGCGGGCGAATGGGATGCAGCGCCTATGAATTTCAGAACAAAATTTACATATTCGGTGGTTTCTATGAGAAGGAGAAGAACTATTTATAGCTGCAGCACGACATCATCACTGTCGATTTAACACAGCTAGAAAAAGCGCCTAAAACAAATCTCTATCTACAGAACATTAAGCATCGACTATACAGTGAGCAAACATTCAGACAGCGATAACAGCAGCGCATTAAACCAAATTCATTTGTGCGTCCACGTATAGAGTTTTAATTTTTTGATCGAGAGTAGTTATATGCAGAAGAACAACAATTAGTTGGTGAACAAATCAAATCAGTAATAATGTTCGGCGGGTATGGTCAAAATTTTTTAAGACCATACTCTCTGCTGACTTACTTTTACTATGAATTGCGATTCAATCGAGAGAAAAATGAGTTGTAGTCAATATAAAAACGGATAATCTACAACAAGGCCATTCCTATCAACACTCGAGAGATGACCAAAAATCTGGGCGTGATAAAGACCAATAAAAAGACTAAGAATGGCATGCTGGAACAAAAAAAGCTAACTGATCCTGATTCATACGCATTGTACCGCAATGCCTTTAAAATCGAAGTGAAAGACGGAGAGGAGGACTTCAACTATAAGTTCAAGTACATGTTCTGTGAGGATGACTATAAGAACTTCAAACACGAAATCAAAAAGATACAGGAACTCAGGGCAGAATAATTCGACAGTTCTTCCATCAATATAGAACGTAATTCCACAAACAAGCATATTATTGGACTTGAAAAGGATGGCAAGAAAAAATATGTAACTCTCAGGATGGAGATTCCTATAGAAAAAGCTAAAAAGATTGAGGGCGCACCCAAGGAGGTGAATCTCACTCATTAGAGTATTATTCACCTAGATGTCTGGAACTCGATGATCTGCGCGATTGTCAAACACGAAAAATATGTAAATTACTTACAACTCAGACACAAGGCCGAAGCGTGCTAGTCGAATATAATACCAAGGCTCTTTAAGGCCTAAACTTCGAACAAGATTCCTTGTCTTATATCGCTCTCAGTTGGGTGAAAGAATTCTAAGTTGATCTCACCCTGCATATTCTGATAATATGCAATAAGAACACGATAGCTTTGCTACATGGCTAAAAATTAACTATTTGCGAAAGTGTCAAGGAGTTCATAGTAAAACGCAAGAAGAATGAAGTACGTATCTGTTAATTTATATTTTTTCATACTAAATAAAAGAGCATGAACGTGCAATCCTAAAAAATGAGGAGACTTCTTGCATCAATACAGTCTTTTTCAAACGCAGAAACAAAATTATGTCGATTGACTTCATCGCACTCTCCAACACCTCGTATTTCTATATCTCCTGCCAAGAGATTGAGCTCAGTTCCAGCAATGACCTCTATCGGTGGAGCGCTAGCAATATGGACTAGTTCAATTCTACTATCAAGTACCAGTTCTGTATCAGCAAAAAGAGCTTTGTGCGCATGGAGCAGCTCAAATTTTTATAATTTCTCAAGAATAGCAATGAAAACTATCTAGTTGTGTAGCACAATAGGCACAAATATATTTGCGAAGTCAGTCGGCACACCAAGGTCTTATAACTTTAAGAAGAAGAGACATTAAAAATTGAGAGAGAAAGCATTGAAAAGGGTACAATGCTGCTCAAGACGGAGGATCTCTACAATGACCGTGATTTTATGTGATTCATTGAATAAAATTATGGAATTAAGAAGTATCATTCTACAAACTGTTGATTTAGAACCCATATATTGCGAAGACCTCTTATCCTTTCGGGAGTAAAGCTGGGACATATAATGGTGTGGGATTCTAAGTCAACAATGTTATTTTAATAGAAAGGCTGATTATGCATATAATCTAGATAAGCTCGCATTGTGTCAAGGTGTTCTATATGGGCGATCTCTTGCGACTCTCCAGAGAAGAAATTAATAATCTGAGTAATCGTACACTTGTTCTGGTCGAGATTGTTGAACATACCGAGCATGTCATGGCATGTTTCAATGAATATGAAATCAATTAGTGTGATTTCTCCGAAGATAAAGTTACTGCCGTTGCCTTGTTAGCGTAGGTACTCGCAAATCTAGCGAATATAATTGGACTCATTCATAAACTTTCCATAGTACCGCCTTTTTTATTTTATAATTTCATCTTTGCACTTGTTGGAAGCGAAGTCACTGAGTTTGAACATCTCACTCGTTGAGCTAGGCTGTCGGATGAAATAAATCTAAAGGATTTATTGAACACGAGCCTCAATTAGAAAAAATGTACCTTTTGCCTAATGTTTCGACCTAGTAAGTCTTCTCGGTTGAACTTGCGACACAAGTAAGCCATAATTGGATAGACGTCGTAGATATAGTGTCCATCATAAATTAGCAGGGGTAGTATTGCTCTCTCGATACGAATACCTTGGAGACAACTGAGCACTTGGGGTGGTAGTTTTTTCTTCTGTTCCTCCTTTTCTTCTAGATGAACTTCGATAGAAGGGAGTCCTAGGTAGCAAACCAAATTTCTGATTGGTTGAAGTTTGCCTCGGACTTTGTAATAGACCAAGATTAAGGGCTGTTCTTGATTGGGCGTAGTCATGTTCACAATTATAGTGCAAATATATTATTTTTTCTGATCTGGTATAAAGCTATGACAATAAACTGACATAACGGTTAATAAATACAAATAATATTTAATACAATAGAATATTAATGATTTCATCAATCCTTCCTCATGGTATAACTTGAAGAGCATCATTTCTTAATTTTTGAGTTAAAGATTTATTCAATCTACCTTTGGTAACCAGTGTTTAAATATTCGGGTATTATGGATGTGATTTTGATATATGGCACAATAATACTGTTTTTCTTATTTAGAGACTTACCCATTATTTTCACTTTTAATCCAAAGGATATCCAATAGTGATCATATTATATTGATAAAGTAGCAGATGAAAGCATTGATACTGGTTGGCGGTTATGGCACACGCCTGCGTCCCCTTACCATCAACTACCCCAAATCTACATTCCCTTTCGCAAATAAGCCTATGGTCGAGCATCAAATCGAGGTACTCACTTTAACACGTAGGCCTTAGCTAAAATTGGAGTTGTGGAAGTTGTCATCGCCATTAACTATCAAGCCCACCACATTAAGATGTCTCTTGAGCCTTTGGAGGAGAAGTACCACATTAAGATAACCTACTCGCAGGAAACTGAGGCATTAGGCACGGCTGGCCCTCTAAAGTTGGCCGAGGACATCCTTCGAAAGGATAACTAGGAGGGTCTGTTTTTTGTATTCAATAGCGATATCATCTGCGATTATCCTCTTACTGATCTGTTGGCTTATCACCGACAAAAGAAACAAGAGGGCACTATCGTGTTGGCAAGAGTAGATTAACCCAGTCGATATGGAGTTGTAGTTGCTGAGCCAGACGGGCGGATAACTTCATTCGTGTAAAAGCCTGTGCACTTCATCAGCAACAGAATTAACGCTGGCATATATCTCCTTAATATTTCTATCCTTGATAGAATCCCTGAACGTTTCTGTATGATTTAAAAGGAAACATTTCCTCAGATGGCCCATGAAGGCAAATTGTACAGTATGCAGCTAAAAAATGACTTTTGGTTCGACATTGGTAAACCCGGAGATTACATAATTGGCCAACACGCCTATTTACAGTACTATAAAATAAAATCTTCAAAGGACTTCATCGGAAACGTGTTGGTGCATGAATCCAGTAAAATCGCTTAAAATTGTAAAATCGGACCTAATGTAATCATTGGTCCCAATTGCACTATCAAACCAGGATGTCGCCTTAAAGATTGTACGATAGTGGGAGACACAGTAGTGGGGCAAAGCTGCTGTATTCAAAACGCGATAATATCTTGGAAATGCAAAATCGGAAACTGGGTGCGCATTGAAGGGTTAACTTGCCTTGCCGAATTGGTCTAAATTAAAGATGAAGTGCGATTGAGTGAATGCATGGTGTTGTCACATCGGGCAGTCTCAACGACTACGACAAAGGAAATCTTGATGTGAAAGCAGCCATAATTAACATTTTAATCCGTAATAATGCATCATCATATCTATTTATTTCAGATTTTATTGTAATTCTACAAGATATTTGTTGAAATGTAAAAGGCTAGTCAGGATGAACAACTATAAGCCATTGTTGTGCAGTGCCTGGATCGTCTTAAGGAACTATAGATATCCAAGTAATGGCAGGCTAATGGAGATAAACCATGTGCTATGTTCAAGATGGAGATTGGAGCCAGAATAGCCTCGAAGGGAGTGGCTAAGGTTAATTATAGCATCAGTAAGGTTCTAGCTTTTTTGGAGCAGGAATAATCCTTGAAGAAGCTAAACCCTATGCTCTTGGAAATGAAAGTCCTTCACGAATGGAAGGACCACTTCCGAGTTAACTACATGCAGTATAAGGGCATATGGCCTGTGTCTAATCGAGATTTCGTGAATGTTGCCCATATTTTCAGAGTGAGTGAGAGTAAGGTCTACATTGGCACTAAGGTATGCAATTTTCCATACCCTGAAGTAAAAGGTGTAGTGAGGGGAGAGGTATTTATTGGAGGTTATATAATCTAGAAGATTGACGATAATACCACAAGCATTACTTACATTTCGGATGCAGACCTCAAGGGCTCTATCCCCGGTCTAATCAAAAACACTCTTTCTCAAAAGCAGGGTGAAATTGCCTCAAGAATAGGTCCTACCATGCAGAAGTAAGGTCTCTGATTAATGATCGATTATTATCCTATTTGAAATTACATTTGATTGAAACGTAATATTTCATGCATTTAATACTATTGATAAGTGCGCATAAAGAATATCAAATTTAATAATATTATCATCCATGAACACTGAGGCTAAATCTGCGCTCAAGGTTTTAGAGGAGACATCAAGGACTTTTTATATCCCAATCGTTAAGTTACCTGGCAAGGTTCAAGAAGCAGTTGCCTCCGCTTATCTGTGCCTTAGGGCTATTGATTAGGTTTAGGACCATCCTACCATGCCAAATGCGCTCAAGTCCACCATCCTCAAAAACATCAGCTATAGCCTCCAAAAGTTTGGTCCTAATAGCAGCCTTCAAACCCTACAGTTCGATTGGGCTGGCTAGCAAGAACGTCTAGCTGAAGTGACACTTAGATTGGCCTAATGGGTTTTCTATTGCCCCTAGTCCTTCAGATCAAGAGTGGCTGATTGTACAGCTACAATGGCTGACAGAATGGCCTTCTGGGCAGAACGTAACTGGAAGGTATAAAATGAAGAAGATCTCGATGTTTACACATTCGCAGTAGCTGGAGCTGTTGGTCTGATTCTCTGCTAAATCTGGGAATGGTTTTAGGGCACAAAGACTGATAGAAATCTAGCTATTGGATATGGACGTGGACTTCAAAGTGTTAACATTCTCCGCAATGGAGGAGATGATTTGCAACGAGGAGTAAGTTTCTACCCTCCCGGATGGACCCAAAAAAACGTATCAAATTCATTATTTAGATGATTTAGTATAGCAAAAGAAATCTAGCCTTTGCAACAGATTACATGACTTCTTTGCCTGAAAATTCTGCAGCAAAAATTTTCTGTGAGATTCCCTACGCACTAGCAGTGGCAACAATAAGCATAATAGAAGGTGGACTGCCCAAGCTAACTAGGCAGCAGGTGATGTAAATCTGCAAAATTTCGACTTGATGTTTGAGTTCTTTAATTCATGATAACCTAAATAGCATTAAACATAATATTAAGATCAGGCTTGCTGAATTTTATGCTGAATCTGCCTCAGCACTTTCTTCATAACGTCGTCCTTGTTGTGTCCGAAAAGTACAGCATGGGGGGTAATGTTCGGCTGCGTGGGTACATAACTTATCTCACTCATTCCGTCCCGAAATATGCTGCTTGCTCTTGAATTCTGCTGATACTTCTTTCCTTTTAATCTAATGTTTTTTAGATCATCTCCATCCTCGTCCTCTTCTTTATTTTAATGTTCTACGGTTTCATATTTTTTGTGAAGATAGTTTAGATCATATATATTCTTGACTGCTCCTGAATTAAAGCTGCTACTTCTTTCAACTCGACTGGCTGTTGGATCTTTTTGGTTAATCTTTCGGTGCTATCCATGCTTTTTAAAAATTTATCGTTCGTCTATTATACTTCTTTCACCCGCCCGACCGAGAAACAAACTACTGTTATACTATAGAGTCTTTTTTCTGTTGAGGAGTGGCAGTTTAAGCTAGTTTATACCGAAGGGGAAAACACTACCCAGGCGATTATGGTGTTATTTACTGTCGATATACTCTTTGAGCTTTTGGAGTTTAACTAATTTAGGTTCGACTTCTAGATTAAGTAATGTCTTTTTGGCTTGTTCCTCTATGGAATGGTTTACTCCCTGCAATTATTTTTTGATTGATTTGATCTATGAATGCTGATCTTCTTTTTTTATTTATTTCAAAGGACTAGCTTTGCCATCGGAATACAACTGCAGTTCGCTTTAAAGTTCGTAGTCCCAGGGTGTAAAAAAGGCACTATTTATATATGATGTCAATTATTTTATTTGCATACTATTATAAGCTGAGATCGAAGAAAACAAATAATGAGGCTTCATAGCTTAATTTTAAATATAAGGCAAATTAGATCAAGACATTTGAGTTGTGAGTTCGCGAATACGCTCAACGTTTTACTGGGTTGTCTTTTAGTGGTTTTTATGTTCAAATTTACCCATAAAATGCTTAATTCTCCCTTAGTCGTCCTTCTTGGTGTAGAGTCGTAACTTAAACTCTTGATAGAGGTAGTCTTCCACCACTTCCTTGAGCTAATTTTGATCAAACTTCATCAATTTATGAATGACTCCGGCCTCTTCCCAAAAAATCCGTTTTGCCTGATCATCATAAGCAGTTGTAAACAAGGATCCATACGCATCTGAAAGCTATACTGTCAAAATAAAATGAGGAATGGTTTCCTCTACATATTTTCCACAGTGGCAAGTGGTTCCTTTCTAAGCTGACTTGTTGCATGCCGGACAACCATCGTAAAACCACTTTTTCATCATAATTCTGGTAACATAGATATCCAAATCTGATTTAAGTGTTTACCCTGTCGATAGGAATTGAATTGCCTCATTGAGATCTTTTAGGTTTTTATAGATAATTCCGGAATTGTTTTGGTCATCTTGCATGCTTTTACGTTCAGATAACAACTAGTAACTCTTAAAATCATTCATAGTCCTTGATTCTTATAGCTGATAGGGATGCTGTGAGGCTAGTTGAATGGAAGATCGTGGTTTTGAGTTTAAAGTAAGACTACCCTTATAATCATGTAAAACAAATCTGTTCAGAATGATAGTCCTTCCTATTAAGGATAAGTCAGGTTTGATTTTGTCATTCCACAGAACTGCATGAATTGTCTTAGCGAGAATAGGATCAGCTATAGCCCAATTCCATCTTTTTAGAACTTTGTCTCCTTTCATAATTTATTTAGGCTCCTCTATCCCTACTAAAATGCCAATAATGTCAAACTCCTGATCAAAGATTGGTTTGGTAATAAGGTCACCCAAAGTAATGGCTGCATCTTCTGGTCGAGAGATAATGTGAACATCAGACACTTCTTAGAAAATGGAGTTGACACTAAAGATAAGCCTAAAGGCCGACATCTTATCGTTCCGGGTGTTGTTATAGTCTTAACTGGAAATGCTCCCCTCTGATATCTTATAAACACTATTTAGTTTGAGCTCATCTTTAAATTTTTAAGCTGCTTCGTAAAAAAATACTCCCGATATTTTCACATCTGAACGATCGATGAGATCAATGTTAAGCAATTTAACCAATTTGTCACTATTTTTCTTCTGAAATTCTTGGTAATCGACTTTGGTGATCCTGCACAATAGATGCCATCCTCGTAGCCCCACGAATAGGTCTTTGACAGTCTCATAGTCCTTTACACTGCCAGCTAGTGGTTTGATTGAAGGTTGTCTCATTTCTCTTTTCTCCTCAATTTTAATATCTTCCTTCTTGATTGTCCTCATCAAGTTTTTATTTTGTGATTCGAGCAAAGGCTTAGTATTATCTTAGACGATATTTAAATATTTATTGGTGATGTTTTTCATCTCAATTTGATATGTTTTAATTTCTTCTGGATTTTGGGGCTGATCGAAGTTCAGGGGCTTTGGGTTGCCGATCAATTGATTGTACTCACAGACTAATTCGAAGTCGACGATTCCTAAACTTTTGTTTGATCCTCCAACCACATGCTGTTTGACTCTAATTAAAGAAAATTAGTTTTTATCTAGATGAGAAAGATGATACTTGGCTGGATGATAGACTTATTTTTGAAGAAGGCTTTGATGCAATGATTGCCATCGGAAAGAAAGCAGGCAAGTTGATCATTTTTGTGAACACTGATGTTGTAAGCCTGTACTAGTACTTGTTCCGAGTCAGCTGCGGCTTGAATGAGTTCGGTGATGGCACTTCTTTTGAGTTCTCTAAATTCCTCTTTCAGCATATTATCTTATTTGACCGCGAAAAAATGATTTATATTTTAAAATAGGGGAGAATAAAAGGGGCTGAATCTAAATATTACGACAGGCATTATGAACATTCTATTTTGGTTGGAATTAGGAGTTTTGCACAAATCATATTTTTGCTGATGGTGACAAAAATTTATAATTGCCTCTGTCCGACTGATTATTACGCTGCAGGTGAGGCAACTGTTTGTACCGTGGGCGATTCCATTCAAAAAATTGGTATTTTAATATATAATTTTAAAGATAAATGCTGAAATTCAATCCTGCTAACTATATTTCGTTCACTCCTAACTCTCAGTAAAAGTTGGAGGGATCCTTCGTTGTCAGTAACCCCACTAACAACTGCTCTTCTGCCTTCAAAGTACTTTTCTTTGCATTAAGATCAAATCAACCAAACCGTAACTGTTCATCGTTAAGCCTTATGTTGGTGTGCTCTTGCCTTTGCAGCAAATTCAGGTCGTGATCTGCACAGTGAGCATCAACAGTGTTGAAATGGCTAGATAAATAGCACACGAACACAAATTTTTAGTGGAGTATGCCATGCTTGATCGCGCTCCTTCATCAGTCGCTGAAGGATTGCAAAGCATCAATGAGGATAACAAGCAGTCACATAAATTGTACATCAACACTAATACTGTTCGAGGGAGTATTCTTCGAGACGATGCGCATGAGGCCCACTCTGCCATATCTAACCATTATAGCTTTCACAGCGCAAGGGAGCATCATGAAGAATAGCCTTACAGCAAAGCTAACAATCATAACTATTAAGAGATGGGCAACTAAGATAAGTTTCAATACTTGAAGGATGAAATTGACAAGATGGAAAAGGAAAGATCCGAGCTTATCATGACTTCAAAACCTTAAAAAAAGCATGCAAATATTATCAAATATTTAATTGTTATCGTCCTCATGTTGATCCTTGGAAATGCAATTGGCCACTCAATTGGCCTCCATAATATGGGCAAAACTGCAAAACATAAGAAGCAGCCTTAATATAGATATTTCGGTCTGGAAAAGTATTGGGCTGAGGAATAAGTAAAAAAAGAGGTGCATTGGTGGCAATTTTGGAGTTGATGTTTATATATGTATTGTTCATAAACGTTTTCACGTATAGAATAAGTACCCCAATGACTACGCAAAGCTTCGGGCTGGGTTTAATAATTAAAAAAATCAATGTGTTTAGATTGGGGTGGATGATGACAAGGAATAACCAAGATTGATGAATTTTTGATCGCTTCCATTTTTAAAACTATATCCTATGAGAAATGATATTTATGGAAACTTGAACAGCAGAATAGGTCTCATGAAATTAAATACTGTTGGATTCTTTTCTGTTTAATATTATCTGCATATTGCTATAATAATATGCATTCACATCATCATCAATCACTTATTTATATGATTTTTTTATTAGTGATAATTTTTTCGTTAATGATACAGCAACAATCTATTTGATTAAACAAGATTAATTTATAAAACAGGCCCTTGGGCCATGTGGGTCAGAATGGGCCCATCTGATAAATTCTAGTCAGATTCTATTGCCGACCCAATGACCCTGGATCATTAAGAAGATAGTATGCAAAAATATCACCAATCGTCAATCTTTTCAGGCCTGATTTCACGGTTATCAATCGAAATCTTTTGCTTTACTATTGGGCACTCTTGAACGCCCCTCTCGATTTGATCAATGAAGCTGTTTTAAATTGCTCTGAAATTTGGGAGGCAGGTGGCGAGGTATTTCAGATTATCATGGGGAATGTTAGGAATTTGATCTAAATTAAAGAACTATTACATTCCTTCTAAGGGATGATGTTTTGGAAGAGAATGGACTGAGTGTCTGATTCTTTATAAACATCGTAGCTAAATTGATTTGACTGTGAATGACGTTTTATTTACTAATTTTTTGCGGATTATGGGTTATTCTCCTTGTCTGGGGGACTGAGTTTGTCATGTAGTTTTCTGCTGCTGCGGCGCAGGCCATTCATTTCTGCCTTGAATAAATCTGAATTCTGTAGATTGCTTATTTTCGTTCGATGAGTGAATTATTCTCTGCTGTTTCCGATTTTATAGAAGCGATGATAAATTTTCATCCTCATCCTTTTATACAGTTGCTGATCCAGATTGGCTTAAAAGTGATTGGCTTTCTCCTTATGATAGCGGTCTTCGCTTTCTGCTAGAATCTTAGTAATGTCATCATAGCGCGATAAAATGTCGACATCTTTGATACGGAATTTGCCTAACTTACAATTTTATTGACCTGTGTTGGCGCATTGGTATATCTTGTAGATTATTAGATGATAAAACACATGTCTTACACTATATGACCAATGCAAGAAGAGAGGGAAGAACATTTTGCCCATGAAAAACATTGAAATACTGCGTCTGAATTCAATATGAAAGATACTGAAGTGGTTGTATATGAGAGTGAGGGCTTAACTGATTGCCAGCGAAAACTAACCTTACAAAATTATCCGAAGCCCTCTGAAGAAATAGATGTAGTTAAAGCTAATTGGTAGCGTTTTCTGCTTTTAGGTTAAGGGCTCAAAGATCAAATTTAGAAACTACAGAGCCTTTAGAACTTATGAAGATTCAAAGGCATTGACTTTGTTAAAGAGGATATGAATGAAGGCATTCAGTAGCCTTTAGTTCTGCAGTAGCTTTAATCCAGCCTATATCAGAGCATCAGGGTATTCTAGAATGGGTCGTAGCTTCATCTCCACAAAGAATCCCTTTAGTAATCGATTATACCCTGGAAAATATCTCCAATGTATGTCTTTTGAGACTTGCAGTGTGATATCCACATAGCCGACCCAGTACTTGATGAATGAGAAGAAAGCCCTCTCTCGTTTGATGAACCTCTCCTTCCACGCATCCTGCGCTAAGATATCGTTTAAATTCACATTTTCGCTTTCCAGCTGGTCATTTTTACGCAAGCACTTATAGAAGTGATACTACCAATCAAACACCTCACTAAAGGTATTCGCGTTATCTCGAATATCCCTCTCTTCCACAATGTCTTAGTGCAGGTTAAATTCAACACCACGCCATTCGCTTATTTCAGGGTCAGTATTTTTTGTAATTAATCTGAGAATTTCTTTGCGAAACTCTGGTATTCTAAAGTAAGCGACAGCGCTGAATACCTCTGCGAATGTCTTTTCATGATCTGATCCCTTATGCCGTAGAGAGTTTAGGGATAGATCGAGCAATTTATAGAGTAAGAGTTTATACATAATGGCAACTTCCTCCTTCTCATGAAGACCCTCGAGATTTCTGTTTTCAATGTTCTTCTTCTGCTTGTCGTTAAAACCCATGTGACTGAGGCTGAATTCGCCCCTTTTTATGAGGGATATCAGAATTAGCCAGCAAAGATCATTAATTGAGGGGTCTTGAATCTGAAAATATTGAGTCAATCTCATACCTAACTCCACCAGTATCTTTTGTCCCTTGATCAGACTACTCTCGGATTCGTATTTATAAAGCATTTATGGAGGAAGAGTAGATTTCTCAACTAATTGGAATATTTTTTATAGGTCTAACTCGATGATGCTCTTTGTTCTGCGAATTTATCGGTAAGGACCTTCCTCCGATTATAGTTTATTCATCAAGATAATATTCAACTCCACCGATGCGCTTATGTTTAATATTTGCTCGAGCTCAAAGCATTGCTCTTGCTCTGAAGTTTTGATTTCCTGCACGCCAAAGATAGGATTTGTCTTGAGTATCCCGACTTCTGTATGCACACAGACCTGATACTGTCGGAAATAGGGCTGATTGGTTATTTTGAACTTGAATTGGCCTCGACCGTAATCTTTACCTTCGTGTTAAATCTTCTCAGTCAAGGTTATGCTCCTTTGCTCATATTAAGAGACTCCTCTTAAGATGATGGCTGGCTCTATTCCGAATAATTTATAGAAGGAGACGTAGCTGTGAGCAAAGAGTTCTCTGGTGGCCTATTAGTCTGAGATTTGGTATTTCCAAATTAAAATTTGGAAATAGGCGTTGGACAATTCAGAGGCAATCATCTTTGTGGAGAGAAAAGGCAGCGTTCCTCCATCCTCGGTCCAGGATAAATTACCTCCTTCCTGGATATGCTTTAGTGAACGGCATTTCTTGCGAGGCGAGCTGATTTCGTAGCTCACATTATCCGATATTTAATCAAACTCTCTTGAAGTTTCGCTCCCCATTTTGTCCAGCAAAATGATAGCAGGGTAACTTAAGCAGCTTTACAGTGATGATCCGTTAGAAAAGGTCTCAATAATTGCATTCGTACTATGGTCTTTATGGAATAACTGAATTCTTCGCCAGGATGCTTCTTAATGAGATCTAACTCTGCAAACTCGCTTTCTATCTTCAATTCTATAACCTGTGATATTTTTAGATCAAAAGAGATGCGGCCCTGACTTCCATTGCGAAACTAAACCACGAAGTCTTGGCGATAGGGCCCCGTCGTGATGAGGAATAAATTTATCTTAACAGTTCCCACAGTGCGGCTGGTCTCGTTAATGATGCTAACTTATAGAAACTGTTTGCGTAGTTCGTACTCAGTCATCTGAAAGCCAAACTTCTCATATATTTTCCACTTAGTAGAATTGAAAATACCATTAGCTTGTCGTCAGTATGCGACTATTTACTGGGAAGAGTAAAACTTTAGCCCTCCCGAATTTTGAAGACTGGAGTAGCGGTTTTCTAAGTCTATTCGGTTATACATAGGGATATTTCTTGATTTTAATATTGGCTAGGATGGCCTGAAAATATAGCCTTGGCAGTTGCTTGTGCTTTAGACTCTAGGTATCGACTGGCTCTCGATCGTAGAGGTGAGTGGTCTTTTTAATAGAAGCAGGGGAAGCGCATTGACCCATCGAGTAAACAAAATAGCAATAATACAAAGTATAATGGCTGTTCACTCAAGTTAATTCAATAGAATATAACGATCTTGCAGTTCTATATCCATTGCAACCGATGTGGAATTATAACGACAACTAAATATCCAGTAAATAAGTGAACACATTTTATCGATATTGTTGAGGCGGATATTTTCAATAACCATACATGACTGCATTCTACACCCTTTGGCAACGATAGGAATGCAGTCCTCATTAAAATTAATGGATTGACTTTAGTCGATCTAGTAACACAATAAATTTAAATATATAAATGCAATAGTTGTATTTCTAAAACAACAGAGCTGTACCTATACCAAACTGATCTGCATCAAAATTAGTAAAAGTCACAGTTCAATCAGTATTCTTTATCCCCTAATTTCACTTTGCAAAAGTAGGATATTTTAAGTAAGATTATAATATTTTACCTGCTAATGCTTAGATACTGTTCTGCCTTCAAGTCTCTTACTCTCAAGCCTAAATGGTCAATATCCTTTGACTCTGAGGGCGCTGAGTTCCTGACCATGGTAGAGAAATACTTCGATAACGCCGGCAAGCATACGAACATCCGCAGCGATATCCTTAACTTCTACAAAAAGGCTGATAATGTAGTTAAGTTCAATCTCACCCTTATTCGTGGTATTTACTATTATATTTAGACGATGATAGCATTGAAGTGATCCCTGCCTATCGTTGTCAGCACAAAACTCATAAACTACCTACGAAAGGAGGAACAAGATATGCTTAAAATGTTGATATTGCTTAAGTCGAAGCCCTTGCTTGCTTAATGACATTAAAATGCACAACTGTCCATCTTCCCTATGGAGGTGCCAAGGGAGGTATATGTTTCAACCCCAGAAAATATTCTGCCTCGTAAATTGAGAGGATCACCAAGCAGTTCGCTCTCAAACTGGCAAAAAAAAACTCTATTGGAGCTGCTGTTGATGTTCCAGGACCTGATGTTGGCACTGGCGAGAAGGAAATGAACTGGATGAAATCCGCCTATCAAAGCCACTACGGTCAGGAGGACATTAATGCAGATGCAGTCACAACAGGCAAGGCTCGTAATTTGGGAGGCATTAGCGGTAGAACTGAGTCAACTGGGCTTGGAGTATTTTACGCAACTCGTCAAATTCTCAACCATCCTTAAGTTACTAAAAGACTTGGAGTAAGTTCTGGACTGAAGGACAAGACCTTTATAGTCCAAGGTTTTGGAAATGTCGGCTACTGGGCTTCTAAATTTTTCGTTTAGGCAGGCGCTAAACTCGTAGGTGTTGCTGAATTTGACGGCAGTGTCTACAATGAAAATGGAATATCGCCTGACGATTTACTTGAATACAAAAAAACGCGATCTGCCACCAAAGGAGTAAAAGGTTATCCAGGCAGTAAGTCTTTCGAGGACGACTAAGCAATGTATCAGAATTGGTATGTCTTTTATAACATAGTGATTTCTTTATTCCCGCAGCCTTTGAGAAGTCTATCAATGTCAACAATGCTCACAAATTTCAGGCAAAGCTCATTGTGGAAGCAGCCAATGGTCCAACAACCATGGAAGGAGAACGTATTCTTCTTGATAAGGGCGTTCAGTTCTTACCGGACATCCTCTGCAACGCTGGAGGAGTTACTGTGAGTTATTTCTAATGGCTTAAAAATCTTGGTCATGTACGTCCAGGCCGCATGCAAAGAAAATGGGAATAAAAAACCAAGAAAAATCTCGTTGATGTCATTCAAAAAGCTACTGGCTTACCAAATGAAAGATTTAATCGTAGTGCTTTGTTGTAGGGCGCAAGAGAATTGGACATAGTGTATGCCGGTCTCTAAGAAATAATGTCAACGGCCACTGACGAAGTAATTGCAACGGCCTTAGCTAAAAATATCGATCTTAGAACAGCAGCTTACGTCAACGCAATCAACAAGATCCATGAATTCTATACAGTTTCAGGGATTAAGTGATGTTTCTGTGAATTTATGAACTTATGCTAACGATTTACAATATAAAAGCAGCATCATATGAGAGTAGAAACCAGAGAATAGTCTATATCTTTAGGGTCTTCTTTAGGGTCCGAGAAATAATTCTTTTGGATCAATACTGTATATCCTAAGAAAAGTAAACCTCCAATAGTGTAAATAGCAGCTGAAACTGTTAAGAGGACTGGGTCATCCTCACTTACTTCTAGTATGAATGTTCCAATCAAGAACATCAGTGCTCCAAGATCAGACATTAATTCCATAAAAAATGCAATATAATTCTAGGATATGCACTCTTTCCAAGTCATTGCTTCTTTGCTTATAATTTTCCAGATTTTCCAAGTCTAAGACACTATTATGAGAGAGCAGCCAATTATAAATTGCAGTCCGGCTGCTTACAATGAATCTAACTCTGGGAGAAAGCAGATTGAGCCTGACAGAAAAAGAGCTGAACCAGATACAGAAATTAATAAAATCGTATTTTAGCATAATGAACCGCGGAGTTGAAAAGTTGATTGAAAGCAGTCGGTCACGCCTAAATACAAAAAAGCTGCAGAGCCAACAATAAAGAGCCAAGCTGAGACTTATGCAGTGTTGAAGTATTGGTCAAAGAAGGGGAAAAAGAGAAAGCAACCAACAAGAAAAGCACTTCCCCCCAATAGATAGATGATTCCTTGCCATTTTCTGCATATTTTTTTAACGCCTAGAGTGTGTTTTAATGAATGCATTCAATATATTAATTCATTGATTGCATATTCCTTTAATATGCATGGGGTT
>Ga0302185_10000316_pt1 | contig 38282 bp, 49 predicted proteins | sample II_Bog_E1_1_FD_200231 | JGI IMG/M metagenome (GOLD analysis project Ga0302185, IMG submission 200231) | Peat permafrost microbial communities from Stordalen Mire near Abisko, Sweden - II_Bog_E1_2 | ecosystem: Environmental > Terrestrial > Soil > Wetlands > Peat | place: Sweden: Abisko... | reverse complement strand
GTGTGGCTGGACGGATAAAAGGAGTTATCCCCCGAGGTTCATGACACGTGGAACTAGGTGGAAATAGCCGGAAGTAGGCGGGGATATAAGAGTAAAGGTGGTAAAAAAACACCCGCCGCGCCGGTTCAACTGCTTTTGGAAGGTTCGAGAAACTTTCTACCAGTACCCCCTATTATCACAAAGTTTTCTCATGAAAATACGCGGCGTGCATTCAGCCTGCACAACTCGTGCAGCGTCAATAATTGACCCTGCATGGCTGCTGCCATAGAACGGGATATGAACTTTCGAGCGTCCCGGTCGCAGTCTAGTGGTTGAGTTGGGAGAAAGCGCGGGCAGAAGCTGCCCGACTTGTTGACCGGATGCAGTACCGGAACGATCAGCTGACCGGAAAGGTCATCGACATCGCCCCGATCATGGAGCGATGCCAACACCAGGGAAAGTTCCGCGAGATGGTAGAAAGCGGCGTGGGGCGCATTCTACGATCCAGAGGAGCTGCCGGGATCAGTAAGCCTACGGAGTGATAATCACCTCACCGTAAGCCTTACCGCCGCCGCCGATGCCCTTCGGGCGACTGATTGCCTTGATCTTGCAGCCAGCAAATGCCCGGCGGGCATCAGGGTGATCGTTCAGGGTAACCATCCACTTACCTTTCAGGGAATCGAGCCGGTCTTTTAACCGGAGCACATCGGCAGCACTCCAGGGAGAGTAGAGCGTCGAAGTGCAGGCCGTGTACGGTGGATCTAGGAAGAAGAACGTCTCTGTACGATCCCAGATACGCAGGCATTTTTCCCAATCGATATGTTCAATGGTCACCCGGTCGAGCCGGACATTGAGCTGACGGATTGATTCCATCCTCGCAGATCTGGAACCAGAGGCGCCGGTACCGGAACTTGTGGGAGAGATCCCGAAGGTGCCGAGGTCCCCACCTCTGAAACAGTTCCGGTTTCTGAAAAACCAACGGGCCGCCCGCTGAATATCGGTGAGTCCTGGTTGAGAAGAGAAATCTCCGAACTCCTGACGGGAGTTCAGAACAAATTCCAGCTCTGTGAGGAGCGGATCAGCGTGGAAACGAACGCACCGGTAGAAATTCACCAGGTCGCCGTCGATGTCATTGAGGACTTCGATCTTTGAACGAGGCTTTGCCAGGAGAACCGCCAACCCTCCGGCGAACGGTTCCACATAACAGGTATGCCGTGGAATCTCTGGGATGATGTGCTCAAGGAGGCGACTCTTGCCTCCTGGCCATGTGATGGCGGGCTTAAAAGCCGCCTTGACGGTCACTGCATCGAACCGCGATGCACGCTTGGTTGGTTTGGTGGTGTTCATAAAGAGCACCGGGGAGATAACCGTTGAAGGGAAATTAACCGATAGACTCAGGAAATCAACTATTCGAACCCTAATTAGGGAAAAAATACTTTCCACACATAGGCGATCTCAAATTTTGATTGATGAAATCGGATAGTGCGATCACCAACCTTTTCAGCAGCATCTTGTGGCGCAAATCCAAAGCTCCGATTTGATGCCAAGTTCATGAAAAAAAGATCACGATCTTCTTCACACTCGAAATCTAAACTTAACTCGGTTTTAGAAATGTAGAGTTTTGCATTCATTTGTTGTGATCAATAAACGGTTGTTGTTGCTATACCGGCAGAAGCAGCATCTGCCCAGAGTGGACTTCTCTCAGATCCGGGCGCTTACCGGTGAGGACATTGTGACGGGCTTGATCCTGGTGTTTGATGCTGCGGAGCTGAGAGATCGAGTGCCGTTTGATGCGGTGCTTGATGGGGAGCCATTCCTCTGTGGTGAGAAACTTATGATGGCAGTATCCGCTCTCCCCTTGCCTGGTACTGGAGGCTGCGAAATCAGCCAGGATGCCGGGATGACCATCTTTGCCACGTAGCTTGCGCTCATCGGTGATTTCAAAGTGCTGGCAGATCTCGCGAGCCGACACCCATCCCTTCTTTTGCAGAAGGAAGAGTTCGAGGCGCTCGGCGAGGTGCATGGCTTCAGGATTTTTCCTCCCGGATGAGAGTCTGGAGCTTTTTCCGTATCTTCTTCAGAGCATTGCGTTCGATGAAGTAGATGGTGCTGCGTCGGCATCCCGCCCATGCGGCGATTTCATCCTGAGTGTAACTCACCCCTGGGAGAGCACGGCGGGAAAGGAGTGCCAGGCCGAGATCCACGCGGTTCGACTTCTCGCGGCCATTCAAGGGAAGAGTGGTATCGCGGGTGGTTTCCATCAGAAGGGTTGAGTTGCGCCCACAGGAGCCGCGTGTGCGGTTTCTGAACTCTCCTTGGCTCTGTGAGCCGAAGAGCGGTTGTGGATCGTATTTCGGAGCGCTTCTAGGTGTTCCAGGGGAAGATCGCGCCAGCGGGAGGTGTCGAAGAGATCGGTTGAAATCCTGCCAATATATCCTTCATTTAAGTTTCCCTTTTTGGCATCGCGGGCGATGGCATAGCAGAGGCGCTTACGCTCTGGATCAACGGGGGCCGGGATCTGATCGAGCAGGATGGTTGTATAGTCCAGGAACTTGTCGAAGTCCCTGTTCCCGAAGTCGCGCATTGAGGCCGGGCACCCTGCCTCGGCATGGAGAGCGCGGCGGCGTGCTTCATCGCTGTTCTTCCAGCCGTGGTATTTACACACGGCAGCCCAAGTGCGCCAGTAACGTGCAGTTTGGAGTTTGGAGAGGGCCATTTTTCAGCGAAAGTTACAGAGAAGAGGTCAGAAATAGACGGCGCGTTCCCTTCTACTGTGTGTTAGGCGGATTAGCACACGCCACTTTGCACAGTGATTTTGTTTCCAGAGATGCGAGCCAGTTCTCGTGCAGCAATTGCCAGTCATCCCCTGGTCTTGCTCCGCATTTTACCCCATTGAAAATAAACCAGACAGTTACGCCGAGTTGATCGGCAAGAGATATAGCATCTTGACAAGCTGATTCGATGTGGCCCCCAGGACATACCTCGACATCCAGCCAGAGTGAGGACCGCCTAACCAGTCGATCCAGAGAACCCTCGGCGTTGGCTGATTTTTTAGTCATGTTTCTCTCCTCGGGTCTCTGATCTTTTTCCGTTAGGAGCATGGCTATAGGCATCGTGGCTCATCGTCCGGCCTCCTGTTCGATCCGCTTGATCTCGTCGTTGAGATAGTAGGCAGCCTTTTTGAGATCCTCGACGCGGTCACCTTTCAGCCCGGCACGCCAGATGTATTTGATGGCGTTGCCGAGATTGAAATTGAAATGCCGGGCAATGCTAATGCACTCCACGCCGCTCGGATGAGCCTTGTAGTGAGGAGGATTGACGGGGTCGGGAATGATGAGGTTTCTGGCCATGGTTACGCGCTGAAAGGGGTGAGTCGGGAGGTGGCTGGTGTGGGATTGCCTGGAGGGCAGATCTGTTTGATGAGGGTGTTCTTTGGTGTGGGGGTTGGGAGAGGAGTTGGCGTTGGGATCGGTGTGGGTATGGGAGTTGGGATCTTCGGACGCGGGGTGACTTTTGGAGTGGGAGTAGGTTTGACCTTGGGAGATGGCTTTGGCGTGGGCGTTGCCAGGGCTGGAATCAACAGGAGCAAGAGGATGGGGTTCATGGGGTCAGTTGCCAGAAGTCATGCCTTGGTAATGAACGATGGTCGTGGGGCTGTCTCGATCGTGGTGGGGTGCTGTCGGCGGTGGAGCAAGGAAAGCCCAGCTCCCACACCGATGAGGAAGACAATGACCGTGTAGGCGACTACAAGGCCGTAGCTGATGGGGGCTTCGATGCCCACGCTGGTGATTGTCGCGATCATGGGGCCTTGCCGATGATTTTATTCCCCTCATCACGCCAAGCACTTCCGTGCTTGAAATACATCGTCAGCATGAAGTGAATCACGGCTGCTTGTTCCGCTTCCGCCTTGTTGGGGATCTGGTAAAGGGACAAGCGGCGAAGGCACTCGGCAATGCGCACGACGGAAAAACTTGGCCTTCCAAGAATATCTTTCAGCTCATCGTTGATGGGCGGAAATTCCGTTATTGAATCGCTCATACTGCCTCCTTGCCGTGGCGGCGGTTCCAGCGCGTGAACAATACTTTCTTGCGACCACTAAACATTGTTGCGCGGCATTTCTTACGATCGCAGCTTATCCAGTGGACGGCTGGTGAGTTCGTTACAGACATGAGCGTTGCAGATGATCCGCAGAAGGGGCACGGAAGAAGTTCGCGATCGGTTTCGCCCTTCGACCCTTTGACTTTCGACTTGGTGGCTTTTGCTGGGCTCATGCTGCCTCCTTTTTCTCGGCTTTCTCCTCGGCCTTTTTGACGGCCTTGCCGAGGTCGATGGTTGCGGCCTTCACTGAGAAGTTGTCGGTAACGATGCGTGTGACCCGGATGCGTTTGAGTTCTTCGTCGGGCACATCCTCCAGCGCCTCCAGGTTGAGTTTCTCCGACTCGACGATGTAGAGGTCAGGTTCGATGAACTCCGACTTGATCAGGAGGATCGTCAGCTCCTCACTATCGATCTGGAGCGAGGTGGACTTGTGGAACTTCACGACACCGTAAGGGGTCTTCACGCTGCGCTTCTCGGAGAACCACTCGGGATGTTTGCGAGCGATGATTTCCAGGGCAGCTTCGGTCTCGGTGATGGCAGACTGTGCCAGGGCATACTCATCACGCACTCCATCCACGATTTCGAGGTAGGATTCCTGGACACGGGTGGTGATCTCGGCGATCTGTCGGGTGGCCTCGGCATGGACTGCCTGCAGGTCAACGAGGTTCTTGTATTCGAGGCTCTTTTCGAGCGCTTTGAGGGTCTTATTCATTTTTATTCAGTGGTGTTGGGTTACGGGGTTGAGGTTGGTTGTTACCCGATGAGATGAGCGCAGCACCAACCGGAGTAATTCAGTTTTGCGGCTTGTTCATCCTGCTCGGCGCGACGGGCGCGACGGGCTATCTCACGGGTTTTTGGCTGGTAATAATCACCAGCGCGGAAGCTGCTGTTCCACCACCAGGGCCAAGTCGTTTTTGGCAAATAATGGGTATTTCCCTCTGACTTGGCGGGGATCAGCCTGAGATCAAAGAGAGGTGCCGATGATGCGGCGCGAGGGCCGCCCATCATTGAGGAAAGCGCTGCCACAATGATTGAGGATCGGAGGTTTTGATTTATATGCATGGTGTTGTTACGGGGTTGGGTTGGTTGGTTGGAGTTTGGAGTCGAGTTCGACCAGGAGGCCCTTGCAGGGTTCGCAGACGGGGCCGAGGTCTTGATCTCGGTTTGTGGCCACAGCGTCTTTGCAGACGGTGCAGCGGGGAGCTTCGGCTTGGAGGATCTCGGTCATGATGTTTTTACGCGGTGAGCGATGACCTTCAGAACGAGTTGTTCCGATCTGTCGGTGTGAAGGGTGACATTCTTAATGACGGCAGTTTTGCCACGGATGTTGACGCGCTGCCCGATGCCCCTCTGGAGGAGTTCCTGGAATCCAAAGCAGAAGGGGTAGAGTTCATATTTTCGTTCTCTCACAGCGCAGCTGTGCTGGATTCCTTCAAGAGGACGATGAGCCTCTGGCTCATCGCACTATAATGACGCTTTTCGGCACGGTCGGCGGCACGGTCGGCGGCACGGTCGGCGGCACGGTCGGCGGCACGGTCGGCGGCACGGTCGGCGGCACGAAGGTCGGCAAGGGCGGCGGCACGGGCGGCGGCACGGTCGGCAAGGTCGGCAAGGTCGGCGGCACGGGCGGCAAGGTCGGCAAGGGCGGCGGCACGGGCGGCAAGGTCGGCGGCACGGGCGGCGGCAAGGTCGGCGGCACGGGCGGCGGCACGGGCGGCGGCACGGGCGGCACGGGCGGCGGCAAGGTCGGCACGGGCCCATTCATCGTCCGCAGGCTTATTGCCTGCGATCCAATGATCGAAAAGATCTGCTATCTTTTCGATGGCCGATTTTGTGTCGGGCGTTGAAGCGTATTTAATGACCCCAAATTCTGGGTCGATCAGCAGCCAGTGGGCAAATCGTGGCCAGACCAATTTCAGGTCGGACCCTTCCTTGATGGCATTATAAAAAGCCTCGGGCCACGCCCTGGCTGCTTCCACGGGGAGGCCCTCGAATAATCTGTCCTGCAAATACGAGAGAACCTCGGGAATCCCCAGCAGACGCGGGTAATCACTATGCTTCCCGCTGTGGAGCGTGCAGCCTACGGCGCATCCCTTGCCATCTTGCCAATAACCGTAGCCCTGGACGAGTTGATCGGCCTCGCGGTGCTTGCGCACGCGATCTAGGTATTTTTTCTTGATCGCCGGATCGTTGTGAAAGGCGAGGAGTGGTTTTTCTGTCGTGGTTGTTGTCATGGTGTTGCGGGGTTGGGTTTCGAGGTAGAGGTGATTTTTTAAGCAGTGGCTTTCCTGCGGCTGCGATAGCCGAAGAGGAGTTTCCGATCAGAAGAGGTTCCCCTCTCCTGCTCGAAGCGGTTGCAGGCGGCATTCACCGAGTTGCAGAGACCGGCGATGGTGCCGGGCGGCTCCTCGGAGATGCTCATAGTGAGAGGCTTGCCGTTCATCTTGCGAAGTCCGTCCGTGGTGTTGGGATTCATGGCGATTAGTTCCAGTCCTCGGGTGGTTTGCCCTCTGCGCGGATTTTCAAATCGACCTTTATGAAGTGTTCCCAGGTCACAGGCTTTTTTGCGTGGTCGGCGTGCATGACCGCGTAGCGAAGGCGCTCGGTGATGGAGAGAAGGCCCTCTTCCTTGGCCAGTTGGCACAGGAGGGCATAGGGTTTCTCCACATGGCCGTCGACGACGACCTGGAGCGCCCTCGCTGGAAAATCCAGCCCGCGAGACGAAAGGATGACCTTGAGGTCGCCTCGTGTCGGCATGCCTGGAAGATAGAGCTTGTGCGGGCCGCGTCGGAGGAGCTGCTCCATCTCCTTGTGCTGGCCGGGCTGCAGCTCCTTCATCAGGAGGTTGGTGCAGCAGAGCACCATCGGGCATCCGCTCCGGTCATGGATCTCGCGGATCGTCTCTAGGCACTTGAAGAACGCCACATTCTGGTAAGTGAGTCTGAGCAGGTGCATCTCATCCAGGATCAGAAGCCGATCCGGAGAGAGGGCATTGATGATGGCCAACTTCATGTCGTTGGTGTTGCCCTTCTCGGCGGTGCGGAGCACACGCCCGATAGCGGCGCTCATTCCACCGAGGCCGGAAGCAGTCTCCATGCGGACAAAGGGGCTGCCGCCGTGATTGTTGTGAACGGAGTAGTTCTCCAGCGCCCAGGTCTTTCCGATGTGACTGTTGCCGATGACCCAGCCGATGGTCTTGCTCTCCCTGGCCAGCTCGCAGAGATCCCAGATGCTGCGAGCCGTGGGCGTCATGACGAACTCGGCGCGACCCTTGAACTGCTTTTTCTGACGGGAGAGCCATTCCTTGGCCCGTTCGGCCATATCGTCGGGGATATCGTAGCGGGTGCCATCAGCAGGGTTGACGTGTTTCCCCCGATAGACCTTCCCAACCGTCGTCGGGTGATAGCTGACGGCCTTGGCAAATTCCTCCAGCGTGCTGGGATGAACGGTGTCAGTAGCCCAGAGGAAGCACTCCTGCATTACCTTGGATTTCCAGGGCGTGCAGTTGCTCATGTTGGCCTTGATGTCCTGAGCGGCAAAGGGCCAGCGTTGCCGGATGGTGCTGCCGTGATTACGAAGTGAGATCTCGGACTGGGCAGGGATCAAGGCTCCTGCGTCGTCTTGATTGCTTGCTTCTGGGTTCTCGGGTTCTTCGGGGAACTCTGTTGCTGTTTGTGTCATGGTTTGGTTTCGGGGTTTGGGTTACGGGGGTTTACTGAATGAAATCGGCGAGGGAGGTGCGGTGCTCTTCGAACTCGTCACCGCCGTCCTCCTCGGGGGATGGTGTCGCCATCGGCTGACTGGCTGTTCGTTCGCGTAGATCGCGCAGATACCGGTCGCGGCCACGTTCCTCATCGGTGGCCTTCTTGTGTGCCTCAAGAACACGCTGCATTCCCTCTGCAACGGGCGTGCTGCGGATGGTGCGACCGGAGGCATTGTCGTCAAAGGCGCTCTCCGGGATCAGATCAGCGCGGGCGAGCACATCGACATTTTTGGAGGTGCGTCGTTCCTGCTCGGCGAGATACTCGGCCCTCTTGCCGCGCACGCTGGCAACGGTGTGGTTGAGGTAAGCCTGATTGCGTCGAATCCCGCGAGCCACAGCCTCGGGATCGTCACGCCTGGCGATCTGGCGCGTCCAGAGACCGGCGAAGAGACCGTCAGGGCCGATGACCAGCGCATACTCAGGATGCTGCGGATCAAAGTGGAGCGTGATCTTGGTGCCCTCCGGGAGCATCTCCTCGGGATTGTCGGTGCCGAAGTACCAAGTCTTTTTCCGCTTGTTTTCGGTGATCTCTACCTTTGCCTGGCGGCGCTCTACCTTGAGCGAGAAATGACTATCCTCATAGAACCGGATGAGTGCTCCGGGAGGAATGAAGGCCACACGGGTGAGGGCTGAGAGCCGTTGCCCACGCTCCCAGGGTGACTCCATCACGGGCAGCCACTCGATGTGCGGTTCCAGGGCCTTGTCCAGGTGAACCAAGTCGCGTGGATGCTGAAAGTCGGCCTGAGTGCCCCGGATGCGCCAGAGATTGATCTGCCGGAAACCCTCCATCTGGTGATCCCGTCGCCGATTGATCTTATCCACTACCTCGTGCGTCTGGATCAGTGCCTCGTCGAGCGATGGGTAAGGGCCGTCGAGTTCATCGCGCAGTTCCCTGGGAAGCAAGAGAGATGCCTTGGCGATGGCTACGGCTTCCCGGTCGCTGCCGTAGAGGGCGGCGGGGGAATGATCGCGATCCTTGCCCACCTGTCCTGGGAGAGATCCCTGCTCGTTGTGGAAAAGGTTGTGCCAGGACTCCAGCGGCCCCTTGCCACGAGGATTGCCGGAGGAGCCTTCCATCCAGGCGAGGACGAAGCGGCCCTCCATGCTGGTGAAGCCGACGCGGATCTGTCCCCCTGAGAGATCATAGAGCATCTGCGCCTCAGCGGCTGAGAGAGTCGCTGTCCCGCGCTCCAGGACAAGATGCATCGGGTAATCGAGAGGATAGCCGTGCTGCATCAGGAGCGAGGCGACCAGGAGAAGCATGTCGCGGCGTTGCAAACGTGCGCGGGTGCCGTCGTCGCGGGGGAGATCAGGACGCAGGCCAAATTTCAGATACAGGCCGCTTGCATAGTCGAGGCAGCCGAGCTGCAGGATGCGGACAGGATCGAGATAGCCTTGCACCTTGCACTTGCGGTCATGCCAGACATCGTCAAAAAAGACATACTCCAGCCAGCGCACCCCCTCGCGGGTGCCGGGGAGGAAGGGGAGATGGGCAGCGGCGGCAGCTGATCCCACGCGAGCGAGCACCTGCTCGGCCTTGGGAGGCTGTGCCTGCTTCATCAGATTCGTATAGCTCCACCCGTCGGGATGATTCCTGCTGCCGGTGGGAGGGGGTGTCGCGTAGCCGGGAATGGCGATCCGGGGATTGCCGGTCTGCTTCCACTCCCTCCATCGCTCGATGATGCGGCGATAGGCTGGCTTGCTCTTGCGCTGATTGCCGAGCATCTGACCTCCTGCCCATTCCAGGAACTCCCTGGGGAGAGTGACATCCTCTCCACGATCCCAGAACCTGGAAAACTCCCGCTTGTCCACCAGGGCCAGATCCCCCTCCTCCTGCCAGGATTTCAGCAGGGCATAGAGGCGACCGACCGACTTGCCGTGACGGGCCGAGAGAGCCTGGAAGCGGGAGCGTGCGGGGGAACCGGAGGAGATGATCTCCTCAAACTCCCGCTTGAGATCCAGGGCCTTGACCTGCACGTGGGCCGGGAAATCATAGAGGGTCACTGAGGAAGAGGCAGGGAGGGCGAGAGTGCTCATGGGTTGAAAAGGCGAAGGACTAGGAAAGCTGAAGGGTGAAAGCTGAAAGCTGAGGAGCTGCGGTGAAGGGGCTGTTTTTCATTCAGGTTTCAAGTTTCAGCTTTCAGCTTTTTCTATTGTTGTTACTTGCGCAGGGCCTTGCGGCGTTTCTGACTCGCTAGAGCGCCCTCATAGAGGTCGTGGGCTTGGAGCTTGAGTTTATCCAGCTCCTCATCGTCCAGGATGTCCCAGGCTCGCTCCTTGCCGGGGCCTTCCAGGAGAAGTAGCTCAACCATCGTCTCGGCAGTGCGGCGGCAGACGGCGGGGGCGTGCTCCTCGTACTCATCACGGGCGATCTCCGCATCGGTGCGCTTCTCGGCGCGTGGGGCCCCGTTTTTCTTGGTACCGCGATAGCCGCCGCGCTGGTCGGGTAGATCAAGCCAGAGTTGTGTATAACTGCGATCACCTACATATTTGGCGACCGCCTGAACGACAGGATGAGCCATGTCGATGGACTCGTTATTCAAGGTAGAAAGGCTGTCGATCAATTCTCCCAAAAGAGAAACCTCGGCAAATTCCGCATTATGCGGAATTTTGCGGCCCTTCGTTCCGGAGGCTTCCAGGAACTCTTCGGCAATGCGCATGAACCGGCTGGCCGTATCCTGACTTTTCGGGAAGTGCTCCTTGAGCCAGGGGCCATAGTTGCCGTGTCCGAGACGGCTCTTGATTTCGATCAGGGCGAGTCCTTGCAGACATCCGCAGATGCCGGAGATTTTGTCGTAATGCAGGCGTGCTGCATCAAGCCTGCCAAAGGTCGCCCCGAGTTCGTCGAGACTCATGGCGTCGAGACCGAGGCCGCTTCGGGCGGTGACTTTGGAAACTTGGCCCGGTGCGACGATTTCGAGTGCCGATGTAGGCTCGTTGCTGTTGTGGCTGTGCGACTGGCTGCCGGGCGCAGCCAAAGTGGTGGAGGATTTTTTGCTCATAGATATTGACGGGGGTTAGGCAGCTGGGTTGGAGTCGGGGGATGACAACGGAGGAATTTCGTCAGATCTGTGACCTGGCAAATGATCGCAACGAGAAGAAGCAGGCATGGCTTCGCCAACTGCTGGTGATAGCCTCTGCTGCTCTGACGGCATTGGTTGCGTTTCGCTCAGGAGACCACAGCGTGGGCATGTCTCTGTGGTCTCTGCGGATTGGCTGGGTAGCACTCGGACTCGGTATCCTGCTTGGAGCATTTTCACTCCACGGCGAAGTATGGATTGCACACGAGCTGACGAGACGTGTGCTGGAACAGGCAAAATCACGCAGTGTGACCGGCGCGACTGGAATTTCACCTGTCGGTGCCAATCTGCCCGCGCGGTATCGAGCAGCCAAAGGAGGCTTCTGCGGATGCCTGATATTGGCCGTGCTTGCCCTCGTGACTCATGCTGTATTGAGCTAGAAGACATAATCAGGCTTCGAGTGCGTTGGTTGCTCCTGCAGGGATCGGGGAGCGTTCGTTCATCCAGGCCAGTTGTTCCTTGTGGATCTGATCGCGCAGCCGATCGATGGCATCCATCTCGGCAACCGTCAGCTCACGCCTCTGTTGCACTGCGATGCCATGGATCTCGATGATCAGAGCCATGCGGTCTGCATTGGTCATGGGAGGGCACTTGCCGCAGGAGCCAGCGCCAGACGCGCACCAGTCGCAGTGCGGAGTGACGCGATTAGGGAGGATTTCGGATTCGGGATTCCTAACTTCTGAATCCTGACTTCTGACTTCTGCTTGTTGTGTCATGGTGTTGTTGGTTGCGGGTTACGGGGTGGGTTACTGAGTGCGGGAATTGAGGAAGCGGATCAGCTCGGCGCGAGGGATGCGGTACATCGTCTTGGAGGCATTGGGGGATTCGAGAGACGTTGCCTTGATCGCTCCTGACTCGATCAGGTTGATCCAGTGCTGCGGGCCGGTTCCGAAAAAGCGCATGAGGAAGGGAATCGAGAAGATCTCCTTGTCCGCAGGAAGGTGATGTTTGAAATCAAACTCAGGTTGCGGAGGCAGGCCTGCGGGCTTCGGTGCTGCTGGAGTGGGTTTGTTCATCGCGATTCCGGGATCTGGGTTAGGCGGCAGGTGAAAGGGCTGAAACCTGAGACTTGAAAGCTGAAGGGGCCGAGGTGCGCCGTGCTTTGATTGCCTTGCGGTGATGGCGAAGATTCATAGCGGCCTCCTCTGAAATGGGATTCCAGGGCCGGATATGTTCGGCAATCAGTGCCATGATCCAGTCAGCGTTTTTTTTGCCCTTGATAGTCAGGAAACTCACCCGATCTTTCCCATGACGGAAACTTGCCATATTGAACGGTGAGCCTTCGCAGTTCTGTAGAAGTACTCTCACTGGCATGTGAGGATGGAGCTCGTTCAGAATCTTCGTTGGGAAGTGTTTTAGAGAGGCCATGTTCTTAGAGGGGTTAGGCGGCGCTGAGGTCGCGAGCGAGTTTCTCTCGGACGGCTGTGCGGATGTACTTCGACCGATCGCTGTCCATAGACACGACGGCTTGATCCAAGGTCTCCTTCATTTTCTTGGGCATCCACACGGCGACGAGAGCCGCCTTCTGGCGCTGTTTTGGCTTTGTGCTGTCAGACATATTGAATGGAATATAATTGAATTATACACCGGTCAACAAGAAATTGACGCGGTGAGCAAAAAAACCTTTTATACACCCATGCCCGGAAAAAGATCTGATGGACAAACCCTGATTGCAGCAGCCCTTGATGCCGAGATGTTGGCCTTGATGGACTCGATGCGTGGAGGAAAGAGCCGCAGTCAGTATCTACGAGAGGCAATAGCCGAGAAACTTGAGGGCATGGGGCACAAGATTCCAGGTGAATGGATTAACGCACCCGACAGAGCGAGGCCCTTGATTAATGCGACACAGAAAATCAAAGGGAAAGGAGCTAAGGGTATTCAGACAATATATCACTCACCCTCTGCATCCACGCCTCAGAGGGGTGCATCCACTGCCAAGGCGGGGAAAAAGCCAAGTAAGAAGAAATGACCTCACCTGCCGCGACCTTCTTTGTCCATGACCAGGGCGTGCAGATTGGGCCGCTGCCAATGGAGGAAATCGCAACCCGATGGAAGTCGGGTCAGATCACGCGTGACGCTCTTTACTGCGCGGATGGCTGGCCGTCCTGGAAGCCTCTGATTGCTTCCGAGGAGATGGCGGTTTTCTTTCGCCCTCCCCGTTATAAATCCTTCGGGGGAAAGTTTTGGAAACACATTCTATGGGCTTTTCTAATTGCTGGCGCAGTTACTCTTTATGGCCTTTTCGGCACCTATCGCGGGTGGCCGATGCTTTCCGATCTTCCTCCAGTTGGGCCGCTGCTGATTTTTGCAGTCATCTACTTCCTTCCCACGCTGATGGCCTCAAAATCTGAATGGGTGGGATGGATAGCGCTCTTGAATCTCCTTTTTGGTTGGACTGTTGTTGTTTGGATTGCCTGCATTATTGCTGCCATCGTGAGCCCAAAGAGAACTCAGTAATCCATGCCCCCTGATCCTTTTACAGAATTCCTCGTTTCGATTCTGTTTGTAGCTGCGGTTTTTGCCATCGGTATCTCAAGGAAATAGTCCGCCCCCTTAGCGTCTTTGCGTCTTGGCGCGAGTACTCATTCTTTCCCCACCGGATGCCACCTAGAGGCAAAAAAACTCTTATAGTTTTTGCGGTTTTTGGGGTCAGCTAACGCCCTTTGATGCTTTGTGCCAGCCTTGCTGGCATGCACCCCTCGGAAGGAAAAATCTTAGACAAGCGCGACGATCAGTCGCCCGCTAAAGCCCCTTTTATCATGGGCATGGATTTAGGCCATGGCCCGGATCGCGCCGTTGTGGCGATCACGTCTTTTGGAGCGTTGCTCCATCTCGTCTGTTCTGGGGGGAACAACCGGCACCGTCGTCTGCCGTCATGGTCAGGCGGCGGTGCCTCCTCAAGATTTCCGTATGTGAATAGCCGCCGTCGGGAAGTCATTACGCCCGGCGGCGGTGCCCTTCCCCCCTGCGTCTCTGCGTCTTTGAACTCGGGCGTGCCCACGCCGCTCGCCCCTAAAGGGGCTGCTTCGCAGTCCTACCAGCTCCCGCCAGTCGCTGGTTTGCGCGAGAACTCTCCCCTCTGTCAGTAACCCAAACCCAAACCCAAACCAATACCCACATGCATCAAGAACTCATCAACTTCATTGCCTGGATCACCAAGGCCAGCAAATCCCTCATCGCCGCTCTCCTGCCCGTGCTGGAAAGCGATCTTTCCGCACTCCTGACCGAGCTGCTCCCCATCGCCGAGCAGGTCGTTGTCGGACTGGCTACTAGCTCCATCAGCGGCAAGGAGAAGCAGGCAGCTGCCTTCTCCACCATCACCAGCACCGCCGAGGCCGCAGGCATCCAGGCCACAGCCCAGGCCGTCAACATCGCCATCGAATTGGCCGTGGCAAATCTGCCGAAGACCAGCACCGCAGTCAGCGGAACGCAGGTGCCTCCTGCATCTACCTCTGCTGAGTCCAGCCCGGTCGTGCCGGAGCAAGCGGCCTCCTGATCCGAACACTCACCCCTAATACCCGCGCAAATGGACTGGAACACCACAGGCAAACTTCCCTGGCAGAGCGGCGCTTTTGTCGGCGCTTTTGTCGGACTGATTGCCGTGGTGCTCCAGTTCTTCGGGTATCACGTCGATAAGCCAGCCCTCACGAATTACGTTCTCCAGGGCATTTCCATCCTTAGCCTCATCTGGTCGCTGTACCGTACGATCAAGCGGACTCAGCCCATCATCTGGATGCGCGGCACCGTTCCCGGTGGAGCATTCAATCCACAGGCTGAGGTACGCAAGGCCGAGCCAGTACCTCCCGGACCTCTGCCCTCGTCGATCGACGCTCGCCGCTCTTCCGGAGGATACGCTTATCCCGGTGCGCTTGGGATGCTGGGACTTTGCTTTATTTCTGTAGGCATCCTGATCGCCTGTCATCCGCAGACTCCAGAAGTCGGAAGTCAGAAGTCAGAAGTCAGGCCCGAACGAGATCCGGAAGTTCCCCGTGTGCTGCATCCCGATCTCTCGACTAACCCCATCTCCAATCTTCCGTCTTCCATCTTCCAGAGCCTTCGGCTCTCTCCCGGCATCGACATCGGTACCAACTCGCACGGCCAGACCATCTACGGTCCGAGCCTGACACTTCGCGGAGGCATTGAGTTCTGATGAACCCCGCCACTCCCGATCTCGCCGCTCTCTGGGACAGCATGGAGCTGACCGACCTCCCGCGCTTCATTGCACCCCGCAATGCCATCCAACGTGGCAAATCTCGCTATGCCGCCGTCGAGGCCCGCACGGGTGTTCCCTGGATGGTGATCGGCTGCCTGCATCAGCGGGAGAGTGGGGGTGACTTCACTTGTCATCTCCACAATGGCGATCCGCTCACGGCACGCACGGTGCATGTCCCCGCTGGACGGCCCATTGAAGGCAATCCTCCTTTCCCCTGGGAAGAGAGTGCGGTCGATGCGCTTCACTACGAAGGTCTGGCTGGACTGAACTGGAGCGATCTGCCGTCCACTCTCTACCGCATTGAGCGGTTCAACGGTCTCGGCTACCGCGCAGAGGGGATCTTCAGCCCCTACCTCTGGGCCGGAACCAATCACTACACCCAGGGGAAATTCGACGAGGATGATCACTTTGATCCCTCCGAGGTAGATCAGCAGCCGGGATGCGCCGGGATGCTGAGCGTGCTGGGCTACGGGCCATCCAGCCCCTCGGTTCCCTCTTTCTGGCAACGGGTCGCCGCCGCCCTGGACCGCATTTTTTGAAATCATGATTGCTGAAGCCATTACCTCGACAGTTGAAGCTGCCAATAACTGGCACATCCTCAACACCATTATCGCTATCGCGAGTCCTTTGGCCGTTGCAGCCGCTTTCCTTTGGAAACAGAGCAACCCCGACAAGGTCAACATCCAGCAGCCTCTCAAGGTCGATGTGCTCAAGGACATGGCCACCAAGGAGGAACTCCGCGCTCATCGGGACGAAAACATACGTGAGCAGAACAAGCTCGAACAGCGCATGACCCAGATCGAGCGCAAGATGGAGACCGACAAGACGGAGATCATCGCGGCCGGGAGCGAGAGAGGCAAGCACATCTATGACCGGATCGGTGGCGTGCTTACCGGCATCGAGCGCATCTCCACCAGGCTAGGCCGCGTCGAAGGCCGTCTGAAAATCACCACACTAGAAGAATGACCACGCTCCTTCTCATCATCCTGGAGCGCGTCGAATTCGCACTGAGGGAATCAACCCTCAAGGCCGAGGCGCAGCTGCAGCGCCGTGTCGGGGAGACCGAGTTTGCCGATGCCCTGCGCGAGCTGCGCAACGCCAAGTTTATCGAGTCCTCCGTCAATCCGCTGACCAAGGACATCTCCTGGCAAATCACCAAGGCGGGGATCGCCTATCTCAAGGGAGGAAAATAAGTGTGCGCCGATTCACGAACAGATTCACTGGCCGCCAGGCTGAAACGCGCCGAGATCTTCGACGAGTATTTCGGCTGGTGGCTCTCACAGCGTCCCTCCTTTGCGGAGCGACTGGAATGGCTGGATCTGCATGGCTGTGCGACGACGGCGGGAGCGTTGAGCCGTCTGCACCGATCTTCGGAGGCCTCGGTCTGGCGCATGGCCGAAGCGGCGAAGGCGCGCGAGGTGATGGACAAGAACTTGCCCAAGGATCTGGACGAAACGATCCGCAAGGCCCTCAAGGATGCCCGCTTCAGCGAAGTGCTTGGGGAGATCTCACACGAGATGCTCATGGATCACCTAAAGGTGGAGCACGATACGGCAACGCTCAAACTCAAGGAGAAAGCGCTTCGTCTCAAGACCAAGGAAGTGGAGATTTCGCAGGAGCGTTTGGAAATCCAAACCTGCGAGAAGTTCATCGAGTGGATGAGGGACGAGGTGGCCAAGGGTATTGCCAGCGGCAGTCTCAGCAACTCGGAGAAGATCTCCCGGCTGCGCAAGCGCTTCTTTGCGGATGTGGATCAACTAGAGGCCTCCGGCAAGGTCGTACTGCCCAAATGAAGTTCTCCCCGCGCCGTCTCTACGAGCAGACCCTGCAAGTCGCTGTGCGTGCAGAGCGCGTCGTGGTGGCCTTCTGGGCACGCCGTTGCCGCAAGAGTACCAATCTCGGAGCCATCGCCTTTGACGAGATGTCTGCCGAATCCGGCAAGACGGTGATTTCTGCTTCAGCATCGCTGCTGCTCGGCACCGAGCTGGTCAATATGACTGTCTCTGCGACTGAGCAGGCGATCCTGGTCTCCAGTGAGGCAGAGGCCGTGCAGAGCATCTTTGAGAATCAAGCGGCGACCGAGCAGCTCGACTTCAAGTGCGCCAATGCCGAGACCGGCAAGATATACCACGGGATGACGCGCGAGGACTTTGCCGATCTGTATAAGAGCAAGCGGCTGGAGATGCGGCTCTACCATGACCGCACGGCGTATTCCCGTCAGCTGGTCATCGCTCCGAATCCTGCCACGGCTCGCGGCTGGCGCGGTACCGTCTTTCGGGATGAGGCCGGATTCACTCCTGCCAATTTGGAAGCTGCCCTCCGTGAGGCGGTCGATCCGATGTTCCGCGATCAGCCGGATCTCAAGATGATCTATGCCTCCAATCTCCCTAGGGATGACAGGCACCCTTTCTTCGAGATGACATTGCCCCAGGATGGATTCACGGAGTTTCCAGTCAATAAGTCCGGGAATTTCTACCGGGGTCAGAACGGCATCCTGATCCATCGCGTGACGCTGCGGGATGCGTACTCGGCGGGACACATGCTCTACGACAACAAGGGCCAGCCGATGACCTATGAGCAGTTTGCGCGGATGCCCGGCAACAAGCCTCAGATGCCTTTTAACTACGATCTGGAGCACAAGATGGGGGGAAGTGCCGCTATCGACCTGCTCGCCATCCTCACCGCACAGCAGCGTGGTGCCCAGAGCTGCGCCTTTGTCTATGTGGACGATGAGGCCGATTTCCAGCGGGTCTTGCATCTACTGCGCGGTCTGTTGGGTGCCGGAGCGATCGGGGTCGGTCTCGATCCTGCTACCACCAATAAGCAGACCTCCAATCCCTCAGCGATCACCATCACGGAACAAACCGGTGTCTCCCGTGCACAGCGGATGGTCATCTGCTGGAAGGAGAAGGAACCCAGCGTCGTGATCGACAGGATGAAGAGGATCTTCGAGACGATTGCCACGCGGCCTGCTGGTGGGAAGACGCGCCGGTTTTGCGCCTTGGCCACGAGCGAGCGGTATTTCTGCAAGCTGCTTGCAGATGCCGTGCGGCATCTTGTCCCCACGGATCTCCTCATCGAGAGCGAGAGTATTCATCCGCCCGGTTACGACGAGCCGGTGAATTTCAAAACCTATCTTGGCGACATCTACAGTGCTGCCATCAATGACAACCGCTATGACCTGCCGTCCGGGGAGTATTTCAAGGCCGATCAGCGTGCCACCATCAAGAGTGGCGGCAGGTACGAATGCGCCGTCGATTCCCTGACCGGGGCGCATGGGGATACCTTCTCCTCCGGCAGCGCCGCCGAATATGCGCTCATTAATACCCGTGGAGCGATCACCGATCCGAGCGTGATCCGCCTCGGTGGCAATGGTCCCTCTCGGGCGCAGATTTTCACCCCCCGGAGGCTTACCTGACCATGAGCGCGCGTAATGCCAAAAAAACGGGTAAAAATCCCTATTCCGCCACATTGACGCAGTCTGGCAACCAAAATGCCCTTAAGGGGGCTATGCAGCGCATGCAGCGGGGGTCTGGAACCACCAGCTCCCAAAAATCCGCACCCGTTGGCAAAAAGTCACAAAATCTTCCCCCAGGGATCGCTCCGGGGATCGGTCGCATCCTTCGTCCTCAAGCGGCTACCCGGTGGCTGCTACCCTCCCTGGCCGCCATCACCCCGCAGTATATCGAGATGACCCTGCGCGGCGCTCTCGCTGGGAGCCATGTGCAGCAGTGGGAACTCTTTGACCTCATGCTTGACTCCTGGCCGGAGCTTTCTGCCTGTGCCCAGGAACTGACCGATCTGGTCAGTGGGATGAATCCTGTCTTCAGTCCCTGGTGTGAGGAGGGGGAGAAGCCCACCGAGAGCGCCCTGGAGAAGCGTCGTCTGGTTTCCAGCGCCTGGCGCTCGATGAAGCCGAAGGCTACCGCCGATGAGAATAACAGTGACGGGACGATTGCTGATCTAGTGGATGGCTGGTTCCGGGGAGTCACCGCCCTGGAGGTGGATTGGCAGGTATCTCAGCTGGGTGGGCTTGGCAGGTGTGTCGTGCCGCGCGCTACCTTCTGGGTGCATCCGGTGAACTTTGCCTGGAACTCGGAGGGAGAGCTTGGCCTGCGGAGCGATGCCAGGGGATTAACTGGATCTACCAGCACGCAGCCGCTCCCTTCCTCGGTCGCTCCCTTCCCTGATCACAAGTTTCTGGTGGGCATTCACAAGGCCAAGGCTGGTACCGCGCTCGGTGGTGCGATGCTGAGGCCTCTCGCCTGGTGGTGGTGTGCCGCGAACTTCGCCAGCGACTGGGTGCTCAATCTGGCTCAGGTCTTCGGCCTGCCTTTCCGCTGGGCCAACTACGACACCAATGCTCCGCAGGACACGATCGACGCCATCTGCTCCATGCTCCAGAATATGGGCAGTGCTGGATGGGCAGCCTTCCCGGCGGGGACGACGCTCGAACTCAAAGATACTCCCAAGGGAAGCGACCATTCTCCCCAGGGGGAACTGCTCGATCGGGCGGACCGCTATGCACGGCTTGTGATTCTTGGCCAGACGATGTCGGGATCTCATGGTTCGATGGGCAAGGGAGGCGGGCAGGCCTTTGGCACTGTCGAGGAAGGGGTCAAGGAGAAGAGGGGCAACGCCTGTGCCAAGTATGTGGCTGGGGTGATCAATACCCAGCTCATCCCCTCCATCCTCACGCTCAACTATGGGGATGACTCCGAATGTCCCGAGGTACAGTTCCTGAACGAAAAGGAAGGCGGTCTTCCGGAGGCACAGCGCGATCAGGTGCTCATCGCCTGCGGTTTGCCGGTCGGAGTGAACTTCATGCGCCAGAAATACAACATCCCTGCACCCGACGAGGATGAAGAGATCATGAAGCCTGCGCAGAATGCCGGTGCCGTCCAGCCACCCAAGCCCTCCGACTCCCCGCAGGATGCGCTGGAGTCCAAGGATGCCGGGGTGCCGGGAGATCTCACCAAGCAGTTTCTTTCTACGCTCAAGGATGTCGAGAGCGAGCTGCCATTTCCGGTAGAGGCGTGTGCCTTTGACGCGCTCTTCCGGGTGGAGGATGACGCGCAGTTTGATCGTGGCCTCCAGGCCCTGCTCAAGCACCTGCAATCCTCTCCAAAATCCCGATCCCTCACTCCATGAAATCAGAAAACGACCCCATCTTTTGCCGCATGGCCTGCCCGGCACCCGTTGTCTGCGGACCGGAAATGATGTGGATGCCAGGCGGCATGCAAACCATTACTCCGGTCGGTGGTGGCATCGGGCAACCGATCCACGTGAAGGTCGATGCTGCCGCAGCCCGGATCGTCGAGCAGCAGCGGGAGGCGATCGTAGCGAGTGGGCGCAGTCCTTATTTCGACCTCAATCACGAGGACGGCCCGGCTTCCTTCCGTCCAGAGGCCTTTTACTGGAAGGAGTCTCCGGCTCCCGGCATCTACGCCAGAGGTGAATGGACGCCGACGGGTCGTGCTGCCGTGGAGGGCAAGGAGTTCAGGGAGTTCTCTCCCGTCTTCCACGTGGACAATAAGCGCGTCAAGCCCGCGCAGATCATCGACGCCATCAGCGCCGGTCGTACCAAGAGTTCCAACATGGGAGGCCTCGTCAACGATGCTGCCTTCACTGAAATGACACCATTTTTCGCGAAAGAATCGCGGGAAGCCGCTGGAGCCCCCAGCGATCAACCAAAAAACAACACCACCATGAAAGAAGAAGAGATCGCTGCGCTCCAGGCGAAGAACAAGGAGCTTGAAACCGAGCTGAATAAGCTCAAGAACGACCAGACGGCCCTCAAGGCTAAGAACGAGAGCGACACGCTCGTCGCTTCCGAGATCCGCGCCAAGACCGCCGAACTCGAAGCCAACAAGGGCAAGCTGGAGCTGGAGGGCATCCTTGCCAAGAACAAGGATCTCCAGGCAGCAGCCACCAAACGCGCCGAGGCCGATGCCGACCGCGCCATTGAGGAGGCTGTCACCCGTGGTGCCATCGCCGCCAAGGATGAGGATACCAAGAAGCAGTGGAGGGCCATGATCATCGCTGATCCCACTGCCGCCGCACTGCTTGCCAAACAGGCGGGAAATTCGGTGCTCAATAAGGAGCCAATCTCGGCGCGTCAGAAGACGAAGGTTGAGGACTCCGATCCTCGCGACACGGCCAAAGCCTACGACGCAATTCGGGCCAAACAGTTGCAATGCGCAACAACTGCGGAGAAAATCATTCTCTCCAAGGAAATGGCCGCAATTTACGCGGCGGACATGCGCGACAACGATCGCTTCCTGAACTCGCCGATTCAGGCGGGAGATGTGACCGATCCTAACCTCGGAACGCTGGCAGGCACGCTGGTTGCCCAGCGACGTCTGGAGCTTTTCAAGCTCTCCTTCGGAAGCTTGCTGAAATACATCACCACGGATTTCAGCGACATTCCTGCCAACTTCAACCAGACCACCACCACGCGCGTCGAGATGATCCCTGCGGTCTTCTCGTATGATCCGACTCTCGGATCAGATGGCCGTCCAAAAGGCTACACCGTCACCACCCCCGCCGAGTCCAAGGATGTGCAGATTACGCTCAACCAGCATATCGCTACCGAGATCGTCTTCGGTGCCAATATCCTGGCCTCCACGGTGCGCAATCTCTTTGACGAGCAGACCGAGGGTCAGGCTTACGCACTGGCCAACAATGTGATCAATGCGTTCTACGCACTCTTCACACCGGCGAACTTCAACTACTACAGCGCCCTCACGGTCGCTCCCGGTAGCATGGATCGTTCGGTGATCGGAAAAGCTTCCGTCGCGATGAACCCTGCTGGTGTGCCCAAGATCAACCGCGCGTTCTTGCTCAACAGCCCCTATTACAACGATCTGGTCAATGATACCAATCTGGTGAGCTTTGCGGCCTTCCAGAAGCCTGGGATCGTGACCGATGCGGAGCTGATGCCCATCAGCAAGTTCCAGCCGCTGGAGGCCGAGAGTCTTCCCGCGACGAACAACCTGGCCGGTGTTGCCATTCACAAGGCGGCGACACTTTTCCAGGCTCGGGTGCCTAACGACTACACCACCATCTTGCCAGGCGCGGGTTATGGCAATGTGGCCGTCGTCACCGACCCAGACTTGGGAATCTCCACGCTGGTCACCCAGTATGTCTCCCATCAGGGCGGCTACGCGGCCCAGCGCCAGGCGCTCATGTATGGAGTGGCAGCAGCCATTCGCAAGGCAGCTCTCCTGCTGCTCAGCTCCGGTAGCCTGACAGGCACCGGCGCAGGAACCCCAGACTTCGCCAGCTAAGGAAGTTTCACACACTGGCTCCGCCTTCGGGCGGGGCCAGCAGTGAGACGATAACCCGACCTCCTATCTTCCAACTTCCAAAGTGAAAACGATCAACTGCAATAACGGCTGGTACCTTGGTCTCGGTGACCTGATCTGCTTCGCATGGCTGGCCGCCGGGTGCCGTGCCACCGGCGAGGAGATCGCCTGGTTTGCCACGGGGTGGAGGGCAGAGGTGTTGCGGTTGCTCGGTGTCACATCGACCGACCGGAGCGAGGATGCCGAGGGAAGCTATCTATCTGTGGGGGGATTTGAGGATGCGCTGGCAAGGGGAGAGAAGATTTCCTATCTCGAAGCGATGCGCCGGGAATTTGGTATCGCCGCCGCCCCTGTCAGGCCATCGCCTCAATTTGAATCAAGTCAGGAGCGGAGAGTACTTCTTTTCCCCCATACCAAGGGGCCAAGTCGTCAGTGGCCCGCCGCTTTCTGGATCGAGCTTGCAAACCTCCTGCAGCAGCTTGGATATGATCCGGTCGTCATCCTGCAGGATCGAGATCCCCGCTATGAGGGGCGTGTGCCATTCTGGATGGCCGCTCTTCCCTACAGGGAACTCTTTTCCCACATCCGCTCCGCTCGCCTGGTCATCAGCAACGACAGTGGCCCGGCGCATCTGGCAGGCACGCTGGGTGTGAAGACTCTGGTGATCGCCGGGCCGACCGGGTTGCCCACCTTTGAGCATCTTCCAGAAGTGACAGTCCTTAACCGCGATCGGCCAGGTTCCTGCACGGGATGCTACTACCGGGGAAGCTACCGACCGGCCTGCGAGGTCGGCTGCCGCATGCTCTTTGAATTGCCTCCGGAGGCCGTGATCGAATCCGTGCAGAGATTGCTTTCTGAACCGGCGCAATCTGTCCCAACCCTCAAGCGGAGGAAGACAAAATGAACTGGCCCACCGCACCATCTGCAACCGACATCACGAGTGAGATGACCGCCAGTGAGGTTGGCTTGATCCAGCGTCTCCAGGGCGGTGCTGATAATCTTCCGGCCATCGCAGCGCGTGTCCTGGGAGAATTTTACGACGCCATCATGGCGAGCGGATCGGATCTCGATACCGCCGGGACTCTCCCTCTTGGTTTGCACAGTGATTTCATCGCCGTAGCCCGGTGGCGCTTCCTGGTCTCTCTTCCCAAGGCAGCCGAGACGCTTCAGACCGATGTCAGAAAACAGGCCTGCAAGGAAGGACTGGAAAAGCTTCGGATGATTTCCAAACAGGAGTGGGCCGTGCAGCCGCCTGGTACGCCTGCCGTCGCCAACAGCCGCTTCGGAAACTGGAACTCAGAAAACAAGCTCGTCATGCGCACGGACCCGACCCCGCGTCCCGGAACCCAGTACTCGCCTCCCTGCGAGCAGTACGCCAACCCCGCCGGTCCTAGCGACGACACCTAATCCATTTTCCCATGCCTACCGGCTCCGAACTCCTCGACCTCAAGGTCTCCATCCCCTCCGATCTCCGATCGGCGGAGTGGTCGCGTCTGGATCTCTGGATCAGGGAGCGGGCGTTCTTCATGGCGAGCGTGAACCGTGCCGAGGTGCTCGATGCCTTCCGTCAGACAACCGCCGCGTACACACGCGGGGAGATCGGCAGGAGTGAGGCGCGCGAGCAGCTCAGTGATCACCTCAAGCGCCTCAATTACAAACCACTCCCAGGACAGGAGGGCACCATCAAGGATCTCCGCACCGTCGATCGGCAGAATGTCGTCCTGGACACCAATCTGGAACAGGTCAACGGCTGGGCACGCTGGGCACGCCAGCAGGAGAGCCTGTCCAGCTTCCCCGCCCAGCAGCTCATCCGGGTGCGCAACAGCAAGAAGAAGCGCCCCTGGTTCACCCTCTGGGAGCGTGCCTTGAGTCACACCACCCGCGAGGGAGCCACCGGCACTCCGCAGATGATCGCCCTGGTGAATCACCCGATCTGGATTGCTCTCTCGGCGTTCAACTCTCCCTATCCCCCGTTCCAGTTCGGCAGCGGCATGGGCACCCGTCGGATCGACGACGTGGAGGCAGGCTCCCTCGGCCTCCTGCCGGGCAAGGATTCCTCTGCGAAGTTCCAGGCCATGATGCAGCCTCAGCATGAGAGCCTCAATGCCTCCCTCGCTGCGACTCCCGAGATCCGTTCCTCCACCATTCGCACGGGTCTTGCATCGGCCCTGCAGGGATTTGCCCGCTTCCAGGGAGATACCCTCCAGTTCACCGATCCGAACGGCACCCGTCGCACCAGCGTCGAGGAGCTGCGCGGCATCTGGGAGCAGGGATTGCCCGACGGCTTTCCGCTCCTGCAGCGCGATGCCCTCCGCAAGTATCTGCGAGATCCGGAGGAATTCGCCAAGAAGGGAGATCGTGATGCCTGGGAAGATTTCGTGCGCCTCTTGCTGCGCCTCGATGTGCGCGAGGTGCCCGATGATCTCTGGAAGGGACTGGCCTTTTTTAAGGACGAGGAGGATCAGCCATGAACTACCTCAACCTCTCCATCTCCTACGAGGATCACGTTTCTCCCTGGCTCCGATCAGCGATTGCGCGTCTGGCCAACCGCCAGGGCCTGCACGCCGCCATGGGTGCAGCCGTGGAGGTGACCGTAGAGGATCAGCTCGCCCGGAAGGCCTCGGTGCCTAATAAACTCGGTGCTCCCTCGACCGGCTACTGGATGAAGGCCCGCTCCAGCGTGCGGACAACGTCCGATGATACCGGCGCCACCGTCTCGATCCCGTACCGGGGAGTCCGCCTCCACTACTACGGCGGGACGGTTGTCCCGGTGAATAAGAAGTGGCTCACCATTCCCGCGAGGGCTGAGGCCCATGGCAAGCGCGTCGAGGAACTCTTCCCCGGATACAGCGGCTGCAAGTGGCTCTTCAATGCTGCCCGGCAGCCCTACGCCATCGCAGGCAAGGAGGATGGACTTGTTTATTTCTGGCTGGCCAAGAAGGCGGTCATTCCCGCCGATCCGACGGTCCTGCCACCGGTACAGAGCATGGCCGCCGCTGCTGTCACCGCTGCGGAGCGTTTCGTTGCCAGGGAGGTAACTCCATGAGCGCGCGTCCTCGCCCCTCCAAGATCGAGGCAGCCCGCCGCATTGTGGCCAATAAGCTGAGGACCCTTCCGTTTTTTTGCAAAGAACAGGTGCTGGAGCACAAGGCAGGCAATATCGAAAGCATGTTCGATGAGCTGCTGGCTAAGAGCGATTTTGTCGTGATGGTCGGAATTGAGACGGCCAAGGAATCCGGATCTCAAAGCCGCACCATCTTTTGGGAAGAGGTGAGACTCTTCATCCATGTGGTCGAATCACCGCTGCACATCATGGAGCAGGAGCAGGAAGAAATCGAGGGACCGCTGCCGGGTGCCTGGGCGTATGCCGAGGAGATCGTAGCCGCCCTCAAGCTCACCGCGCTGGAAAACGACATTTTTCCGGAACTCGATGAAACTCCCCTGCAGGAACTCCCAGCCGCTCAAGAAGGATCACTCATTGTCGGAATGAAGCTGAAGCTGCGCTTCGAAGGAAATTCACGCTCCACCACTAACTAAAAACACCACCATGCTCACACCAGAACAACTCCAAGCCGCCGCCGATGAGGCCAAGGCGCTCAAGGAAGCCCAAACCGCCGATCTCAATGCCCGAATCGACTATGAGGCCCAGCGCGACAAGCTCGCCTGGCAGTTCATCCAGGCCAACCGCTCACTCTCACTCGCTGATGCCAAGGCCAAAGCCGACGCGCAGCTTGGCGGAACTTCGCCGCTTCCTCAAACCCCATCGGAACCTGCCACTCCCGTGGTGGCATCGGAGTCCGAAGGCAACAGTCAGGAATCACAGATCAACGCCCAGCATTCCGAATCCTAACTCCTAACACCCACACACAATGTCCCAAACACGCACGAATTATCCCGCCGGTCCCGCCTATCTGACGGCGGGAGGCCTCACGATGGAATTTGCCGAGGGATGGAAGTCCCAGAGCGAAATCAAAACCGCACCCATCAACACCAATCTGCATGGCCAAGTTGGCGCTAGCCGCATGCATGTGGAGACCAAAATCACCGGCAAGGTGATTGCCACCACGGGCAACCTTGCCTCCCTGCTGGCGTATCTGCTGCCTTATACCTGCGATATGATCGGGCAGCTCATTTTCCCGAGCACAGACGCTCCGGCAGTGATCCAGACCCGCGACGGCAAGAGCATCACCTATCCTGCCAGTGCTGTCACCAAGATGCCGGAGATTAACTTTGCCGCCAATGTGGATATCTTCGGGGAGACGGAAATCACCTGCCTGAGCGCCTTTGAGGCCGATCCCACTGCGGCGGCAAATGTCGCTCTCGTGCAGTCGAGCGCCTTCACGGCTCCTTCCACCAATCCGCTATTGCGCCTGCGCAATCCCTATACCGTCGCCTGGGGAAGCAGCTCTCCCTTCAGCGCCATCGAGACGGCCAAGGGGGGCGTGAAGTTCACCCCTACGGTGAAGCTCACCCCGGTCGAGACCGATCTCTGGGGCGTGATTAACTACCGCATCGATGGAGTCGATTCCACGGCAAAGTTTACTCCGCTCAACCTGGACAGTGGCGACTTTTTCAACCTGGTGCAGCTCTACTCGGCCAATGCGGGTATCGGCAAGATCCTCAACAACGACGGTCTGCCGCTCACGGTGACCTCCTCCATCGTTGGAGGTCTGAATCTCACGATGCCCTGCGCTGTGCCGACCCAGGGGCCGCTCGGCTTCGACAACAAGAGCCGAATCGGCGAAGTCACGCTCATCGGAGAGCGCCTCTCCACCTCCGGCGTCCTCGGCAACAACTTCACCCTCGCTGTCCGCACTTCCTAAGCCAACGGACTGCAAAACCTGAAAGCTGAAACTTGAAACCTGAAATGAAAAAACTCAGCTCAGATTCGGCCCCTCAGCTTTCAGCTTTCACCCTTCATCCCTCTCTCTAAATGCGCATCTTTGTCACAGGGGTCGGAACGTCAGTTCCTCTCGAACTCACCGGGAGCAATCCGGAGAGCTTCGTCGAGGGCCTCGCCGGTCCCTGTGACTGGACGCTGCAGGAGGATGACATCATCGGAAGCGCGGCCAAGCTGCTGCACGACCGGGGGAATGTCTCCAATGTGCTGAACTATCGGGTCTCCCGCTTCTGGAAGGCAGCGGATGCGGCGTGTCTTTTTTACAACACCCACGCGGACACAGTGCCCCACCTCGCCACCATCAGTCTCTGGGTGATATCTGCCACCACGGGAAATGTCACCAAAACGCTCACCTTCACAGGCGCGATCAAGGTCACCCGGGAACACTGGGAAGGCTCGCTGACCATCATGCGCTACGAAATCAAAACCGGACAAATCGGCACCTAGCCAAAACCGCGAAACCTGAATGAAAACCATCCCTTCGAATTCGGCCCCTCAGCTTTCACCCTTCAACTTTCAGCTTTCGCTGTAATCATCCATGCAACTCACTGCCAAAACTTTCTGGCTCCCGCTCAATCAGGCTACTCAGGAAGACGTTGTTGATGCGGTCTCCAATGCCGCCATGGCCATCCCGACCGGGAATGCGGTCGCCATCAACTGTGCCGCCTTCACGGGAGATCCGAGCGTCGCGGCGAATCTCGACACGATAACGAACGTCACGTCCGCCACACTCGACATCTACCAGAATAATGCCGCCGGGACGCTGCTCTATGAGGGGACCGTCCCCTATGCCTCCTTCAACAATCCGGTCTGCACCTATGCCAACTGGAGCACACAGGCTGACTATCAGTTCGGATTCCAGCTCACCCCGACCCAGACCAACTGGACCATCAGCAGCCCGGCTACCGAGCTGGATATCTGGTGGTCGATCACCCTCCAGACCTCCGCTGGTCCGATCACCATCGGCCAGGGGGCGGGCACTGTCTATCTGAGCGGCCTGAGTGAAACCCCGAGCACGGTCGTCAATAATCCGACTTATTACACCGCTGCGCAGGTCGATGCCCAGATCGCGGCGGCCTCCTCCAACTTCATCCCGACCATCACCGGCGTGACCGGAGGGGGATCGACCAACCTCGACGGCCTCAACGCTCTTGCGCGGCCCGTCGGCCAGCTCATCCAGATCATTGTGCCAGGAAGCGGCCTGCTGAACTACCAAGTACAGGCTGGGACAGCCGCAACAGCAGCACCAGGCAGCATCCGCTGCGCTGATTTCAACGCCTCCACCAACGCAAAACTCTTCGTCCTCGTCTCCTAAGACACGCAAGAAATTTAACCACGAAAATCACGAAATCCACGAACCTCATGAAACCATTTCTCTCCTTCTCAGCGTCTCTGCGTCTCTGCGCGAGTCTTCTCCTTGCAGCATCGCTGCAGGGGCAGACTCCCTCTGTCAAAATCAACGCGACCAATGGCGCACTCTTCGCCCCTGGCTTCACCGCCACCCAGATCCTCGCGAGCAACGGGGTCGTCACTAACGGGGCGCTCACTGCTGTGAGCAATTCTCTGCAAGGTCAGATCACTACCAACACTAGCGCAATCACGGCGGTTGGTAACTCCCTGACCAACTACGTCCAGACCAACGGTGGCAGTGGTTCGATTTTATTACTTTCGGGATCAACGTATGAAGGTGGCACCATTGTAACCAACGGTGGGTCACCCACTCTTTTTCTTAGCGCGTCGAGCACGATAAGCGGATCTGGGACACTCTCGTCACTCACCGTCACCAATAATTTCTTTGCCAACAACGGGGCGTCTGTCACGGGGGTGCTTAATGTTTCGGGCTCGGGGGTCTTTGGCGGGGCATCATTTTTTAATAACAGCGTAACTCTCGGTGCAGTCTCGGGGAACACGCTGACGGTAAATGCTGGCACTCTCACGGCGTCTAATGCCACAAGTCTGGCCAGCAACAACATTGCAAATGTGGGTTCGCTGAGAAATCTCTTCCTTACTAATGCCGATACCAATGGTGCGGCAGCTGTGGTGAGCAATGCAGTCAACGCCAGCCTGACCGCAGCAAGTAACACGCTTGCCGCTGGCATCACCAGCAACGCCACGGCGATCACGGCGGTTAGCAACAACTTCGTGTGGGCTACAAATGGCGGTTTTCCATCAAATGCCTACGTTGGAAACAATCTCACCGTCACTAATAATCTGACGGTCAACGGCAACACCACACTTGGTGATGCAGCCGGGGATACCGTCACGGTCAACGCTGGCACCTTTATTGCCGCTAATGCCACCAATCTTGGCAGTACGGACTTCGCCAATATCGGCTCTCTTGATACCCGTTATTTTCCCGCCGCACCTGGTCCATCCGGAGATATATATACGGGCGCACAGTCCGTCGCAGCAACGAATGCTAGCGTTGGTTATTCTAATTACCCAGTGACGCTGACTGGCACCAATAGCAATGCCGTAGCCACGGGCACCAATCTGCCGTTTTCCAACGGCATGAGCATCACGATCTCCTCGGCCAATCACGCAGAATACAACGGAGAATTCATCATCACTAATGCGACAACCAATAGTTTTAGTTACACGACTGCTTCAGTCATCACTGCGACAAATGATGGATCAAGCACCGTAACTGCCGCCAACCAATGGGTTTTACTTTTCGCTGGGACTGGAGAGCCTATTGGTCATGTCGTCGGCGTGGTGGGATACATGGGTTCTCGATCATCATTTTCCGTTGATGCCGTGGGATCAGTATACAGCGCAGCGTGGCTCCGAAATCAAGCTACCGAAGGGGCGTACAACATCTCGCACATTCGAGCATCTATGACGGCATCTTCGTGGCGACTTGAGGTGCGATTAACTTCAACTCCAGTTTGTATCGCTGCTGCGTATATCCCCTATGGTGCAACTGGTGTCACGCCATACGCTACGGCAAATTCCCCCGGCCCGTATCCAGATACAAGTGTTAGAGTAAGCCTCCTTAACCCAAACCTTGTCGGAAATTTCATGGTAACTCCTCCCGCCCTCTCTGCGGGGGCGTCTGGAACGGTCTCAGTACCCGTTGGTATGCAACAGCCAGCTCCAGCAGCAACATCGTTTCCTTACGATTTAGCCAATGTGGGAGCGAGTTTCTCGGGATCGCTGCCGACAGGATATATTTTCCAGGGTTCGTATCAATCAGGATCAAGTGTCGTGCTGCAGTTTTACAACGCCACAGCGAGCACCATCACTCCCTCCGCGATACTCACCAGCATCAGTGTTCAGCAAAAAAATAATTAAACCAACAACCCAAATCCAAAATTATGTCCATCCTCGACGCCTCTCTCATCACTCCTGCGCAGTCCAATGCCCAGGCGATCCTCGCAAACATTCAGTCCATCAAGACGACGATCTTTGGTGTTCTCCGGGATTCCCTGCCTCGGCTCAACCAGGCAACCCTTGATGTCTTGGGCACCAACTCGGCCAGCCTCTTTTCCGAGCTGGAAGCGCTCATTACCTATGTCACCGCACGCCTGACGGCCAATGGCGATACCGAGGGACTTGCGGAACTTTCTGCGATCACTGCGCAGATCCCAGCCGTCACGGTTCACACTGACGGAACGGTGACAATCAATCCTCCAACTTCCTAGCGCGGCAGAGAGTGGCGATCTCCTAACCTTCCCACTTTCTCACCTTTCACCTTTCACCTTTCAGCTTTCGTCTCCACCTCTCTCACCCTCTTGAAACTCCGTCACATCGAACCAATCCCTTTTGAGCTTGCTGATAGTTCGGCACGTATTTCCGTGCCTCCGCTCACTCGCGGGCAAATGCGACGACTCTACGCCCTGGAGCAGGAGGAGGCAGGTGCGTGCGATGCCAGGATGGAAGTCGCTGATCTCCGCGAAAAGCGGCTCCTGATCATGCTGGAGCGCGGGAAGGCCACCGACTGCACCGGTGCAGCACTCACCGTGCAAGAGTTTCTCGATCTGATGACACCCGAAGAGGAGATCGATGTGATGACCGGGATGGTGGCCAAGTTTCATGGCATCGAGGTGGCTCACGCTGTCGATCTGGCGGCAGCCATGCGGGAACTCCAAAAAAAAAAGATCCAGCTCAACCACGAGGACGTGACGAGCTGCTAGAGGAGCATGACCTGCAGACCATGGATCTCGCCCTCATCCTGCGTCAAATTCCCGAGGAAGCCGACGCGATCGCCTTCCTGGATAGCGTCATGCTCCTGGAGCGGGAGTATCAAAAGGAAGAAGCCCGCCTCCGACTCGACGCAACCCTCCACGGAATGGAAATCAGGTAACCGCGAAACCTGAATGCTGAAACTTGAAACCTGAGTAAAACCCTTCACCGATCCCACTCCCTTCTGACTCAGCTTTCAGCTTTCACCCTTCAACTTTCGCCCCACGCCCCTTCTCAATGTCCGACCCATCCCTCAATATCCGCGTCGGATCGACTGCCGACATGCGGGGTCTAAACGAGCTGGACTCCAAACTCACCGAGAGCGAAAGAAAGGCCCAGGAGTTCATCAACACGCTCAAGCTCGGTGTCGGGATCGACCTGGGCGGCAAGATCGTGGAAAGCATCCGCGAGATACCCGACCTCCTGCGGGAAGCCACAGCTCGCGGGCTGGAATACAATCGCACGATGCAGGACAGCCAGATAGCCATCGCCGGTGCCCTGAAGTCCGTCGATCCCTCGCAGACCTTCGCAGAGGCCAAGGTAAAGGGCGGGGAAGCTCTGGACCAGCTCCGGCAAAAGGCGCTCGATCTCCACATTGATTTTCAATCCCTGATCGAGACCTTCAGCGTCAATGTCCCAACGATGTGGCACGCCGGCATCCGTGACACTCAGAAGATGATCGATCTGATCACCCTGCTGAATCAGACGGCTGCCGCCAAGGGGATCGACGGATTCCAGGCGCAGCGCGACATCATCGACATCCTCAATGGCATGGGCCAGCGCACACTCCTCGGCAAGGAACTGGAGGCCAACGGCGTCACCAATGAAGCGATCAAATCAGCGAAGGAACAGGGCACCCTCTACGAGCTGCTGACCAATTCGCTGAAATCCTACGGCGAGGCCGGTGCCGCTGCCGCCAACACGCAATCAGGTGCTCTGAGGGGTCTAAAAAATGAATGGGACATGCTCCTGGGTTCGCTCACCAAGCCGCTCTTTGACGATCTGACGGGAGAGATCAATGAACTCTCGGCAGCGCTGGCCAGCCCGGAGGGAAAACAGGGGCTGAAGGACCTGGGGATGGAGATCCGCGATGTGGCGACGGGTGCGATGGGACTGGCCGAATGGGCCGTGAAAAACTCCAGCGCTCTCACCCGATGGGCCGAGGCCGCAGGAGTGCTGGCCATTGCTCTTGCTGCGTTGAAAATCACCGACCTCGTCGCCGGTCTCGGATCGCTTGCGTTGCGAGTTGCTACCAATACCACGATTTGGGCTGCTGAGACGGCTGCGGTGAACGCCAACACCGATTCCAAGGTGGCCAATGCTGCAGTAGGTGGAGGAGTCAGGGGAATTGTGGGTGCGGCAGGATCGGTTTTATCGGCGGTCGCTATCGGTGTCACCGCAGGTGAGGCCATGGACAGATGGGGCATTGATCCCACCACGAGCCTCGCCACGGGTCACCTCACGAATGACATGGACAGGGAGCGCTCAGAGGAGATGCAAAAAGATAACTCTCCCATCGCTCAGCTCACGCGTCAGGCAAGCGGTGTCTCCTCGACCAAGGAATTCAAGGAGCTGCTCGACAAGATCGACAAACTTCAATCCGACCTGCACGCGGAACGCGCCGGTCTCGGTGTCGCTGACTCTCTGAGCAAGCAAGCCGTCGATTCCAAGCTCAAGGAACTCGATGCTCTCTATAATCATGTCACGGCGATGCCCATCGAGCAGATCCACAAGAACGCCGATGCCAAAAAGAAGAAGGAAGAGGATGAATCTGCCAAGGAAGCAGCCGCGCAACTCGCAGAGGAACAAAAGAAAAACGAGGAGGCCAATGCCAAGCGTGCCGAGGCCCGTGCGGAACAGCGTGCGGCCCACCAGATGCAGCTCGACAATGAGCTGGCCGTGCAACTGGCCACCAAGGCAGCGGAGCGTGGAGAATACTCCGGTGCCATTTCCGATCGCATGGCAGCACTGCACGCCCAGGCCGCTGCTAATCCCCGCATTGACGATCCCAAAGCTGATCCGAAACTCGTTGCCTCCCGTGACAAAATCAATGATTCGATCGACTCCTCGTGGGAGAGTCTCCGAAAGGAAAAGGAGCGCACTGATCTTGCCGCCTGGAAAGCCCAGGACCAAGCCGCCGATGATCTCCGTCAAAAGCAAATCGACGGGCTGAAGGAACAGGACACGCTCCTGGAGGCTCAGGCCAAGAAGCGTCTCGCCGAACTGGAAGCCAGTAACAAAAACGAGCGCGAGATCGCCGCCGAGCGCGTCCGCATCGAGGATGAGGTGGCCGCCAAGCGCCTCGATCTCCAGAACCAGATCGGATCGCTCCAGGGCGAGTCCTCGCTTGCCCGTGAGACCCGTCAGGATCTTGCATCGGCTGAGCAGACGACCCGTGATCACTCCATCGCTGGGAAACGTCCCGATGATCTGACAAAATTCACCGTGGATCGAGGTCTCGACGGGCACATCGATCACTGGATTCCCCTTCCTGCCAAGGGGCAGGTGCTCGATACCGATGTGACCCAGCGCAAGGGCTATATCGATGATTCGCATCATGACCGCCTTGCGGATTACGCAGCCCGTCAGGCTCCCGGTGCGATGCGTCATCCCTGGGAGGCGCTCCCTCTTCCCGCTCCGGCATCCCGTCCAGGGAGTGCTCTCGCCGGGAGTGCCTCCGGTGCTGGTGCAGCCTCCGGAAACGACCCTGCAAAGGCCGTGCAGGATACCGCCGGGAAAATTGTCAGCGAGACTCAGAAGCAGGCGGCCGTGATTACGACATCGATGGGGAAAATCCTAGCGGCCATGCAGGCCGAGACCAAAAGCTTCGAGCAACTCGCCGCCCAAGTGGAGCGCATCAAACGAACCTAACCCCTCCCATCTTCCATATCCTGACCACTCTCTCCTGACTCCTTTCTGATCCATGTTCACCCTCAACACCCAGACCTTTCCCTCCCTCAACGTGGGATCAGCATCGCTGGTGGTGACCAACTCCGCTGAGGACAAGCTCGTGGTCACCCTGAAGCGGGATATCACCGGTGCGCTCCCCTTTGCCCCCTTTGCTCAGGTAACGCTCGCTCAGGATGAGACGACCTGTTTTATCGGCTGGTTCGACAAACCGGAATGCTCCGCCGAGGGGAAGCACCAGGAGGTCTCTCTCACCTTATCCGGGCCATGGCGCTGGCTCGACCGCACGACCTTTGCCCAGACGTGGATCGACATGACCACGACGCCTCCCACGATCACCACGCAGCCGATGCAGGCCCCCGTGCTCAATCAGGGCACGAACGACAGCGGTGTGCTGATCAAACTCTCCCTCGCTACCGTCGTCAAAGCTGCGCTGGATGCCGTCATCGCCAAGCACGGAGCTGTCATCGCCTACAATGCCGACGAGGTGGCCGCACTCACGCTCGAAGTACCGTGGAGCGAAAAACAAAATGTCACCTGTGCCTCTGTGGTGCGCGATCAGCTCGCCTGGCTGCCCGACCGCTCTGTCTGGTGGGACTATACGGCAACCCCGCCCACCCTGCGGATCACTCAATGGGCCACAGCGGCAACCAGGCAGGTTTCCGAGACCACGGCGGACACCTCCCGCCTCATCCTCACGCCTCGCTTCGATCTGCTCGCCCGTCGCGTCACGATCACCTACATCTGGATCTACATTAATGGGCTCAACAATCAGGAGTACCGGCAGCTGGTCGTGGATGATTCCGGCCTCGTCGGTGGCACCCTCGCCAACACGGGAGGCGCGGATATCGAGCTGACCTTTCCTCTCCAGAAGAACGAGCCTCCTCCGGGCATGAACTTCACCGGCAGCGCCTGGGTGCAAAATACCTCCGCTCCCTTTCCGATCGCTCCCTCCTACGCCGCCGCTGTCTCCCGCCTCGCCGTGGAGACCGACTTCACGGTCGTGAGTGACACGCTTTTCTGGGTATGGGTACCGGGTGAGACCTGGGGATTCTCAGGGGTAGCCAGTCAGTGGAATGCCTACACCTCGCAGGCGCAGCGCATCACACGCGATCTCTTCAGTGGCCGCATGACGGTCCATGTCGGCCCTCCGGTTCATCTCGGCCTGCAGCACCTCCTGGATCTCTTCAAAAAGAACACCCCGCAAGCCGGTGGTCTCGGCGGTGGCGGGGGCCTCAGCAGCACGCCCGGAGTGATCAATGTCCAGATGCATGTCAGTAGCGGCGACTCAGGCGACCTGACTGACCTGCTCTCTAACATTACCGTGACAGTGACCGGCCCTAATGGATCGGTGACCCAAGATGTCGCTGGCACCGGCCTCTCCACCTTCAGTAATCTTCCACCTGGATCGTACACGGTGAGCGTGGCCGCAGGATTCGGCTGGAACATTGATCCGGGAGTCAGTGAGGACACCACAGTCACCCTCGGCAGCGGCGAGACCAAGACGGCCAACATCTACATGATCAGGATCACGTCGTTCACGCTCAAGACAGTCGGAGGTGATCTGATCACGATCGACGCCGGGGGCGGTCCGCTCGTGACGATCCAGGGAGCAGCCGGTGATACGGTCCTCATTTCCGACTACGACATCTCCATCACCAACTCCGATGGAACACAGGCTAATATCTCCACCGATGGAGGCTTTATCCAACTAATCGGCACTGACAGCTCCCAGATCTATCTCGACCTAGACAGCCTCGACGGTCGCTATCTCAGCATTGTCGAAATGGACACCTGCGTCACCGGGCAAAAAGTGCAGATAGTCGCCACAGCCCCCTACACGCCATGACGCTTCTTGCCCTTTTTAAAAAGCAGATTAGTCAATGCGACCACAACGTCTGCACATGTGACTGCAGCTGCGCTCCCTGCTCCACCGGCACCGATTGCCCTCCCACATGTGCTACAGGGTCATCCTCAACGGCGATCACTCATACGTGCGCGGATGGTGTCGAGGTGACTTGCTACAGCGATTGCACACCTAGCCCGGTGACACCAGTCGGATGCCAATATATTGGCTGTTGCTTTACCGCCGATGGTCAGAATCACTGGAATTACATTTTTCTTGGATCTCAAAGTATGGTGCTTTGCGATCCGTCAGTAACTGTCTATCGGACCGCCGTTTTTCCTGCATACACCTACGATTCGGGTCCGCCAGCTTATGACGCTAGTTGGGATGAGTCCGACCCAGTTTGGCCGGGCCAACCTCAATACGATCCCCGCTACTTTAACTACCACAGGTTAGTCTACAATCTTACTGGAGGGACTAACACAATTGTTGACAACGGCACCGCTGACTGCACCCAAGGGTATACTGCACTGGGGACGATAACTGAGGAGATCTACAATTACGGATCTTTGTCCACGACCTTCACGTTTAACATCACCGCTCTTTATAATACAACCAATGGATTCCCGTCAGGATCTATAAAGTTTGGGGGAGATCCTTACCAAGCAACATCTTTTAGCGACCCTGTAACTTGTAATTGCTGCGCATCGGGGTGGACAGAGTATACGGGCGGACATTGCTGCCCTCCCTCGTTCACCTATTCATCTGACACCGGGAACTGTGTCTGGACTGGATAATATGGACGCGGCCTGCCATCTAACTCACGATCAGATCATCCAGATCGCCTTCGGTCTGACCCGTCGCACGCGTCCGAAACGTGCCGCCCTCTGGCTCTCTCGCGGAAACCACCGCAAAGGCATCCATGCACGCCTTGCCGGGATCTGGCTCACGCGCCTCATAGTAAACCCAGAGGCTGCTGCTCTGGCTTGCCAGGCGTGGGGGGATTACCAGGTTGACAGGAGTGCCGTCCCCACTGATCAGCCAACCTTAAAACTCAGTTCCTCCGGTCCCGGCACCGAATTGAAAAAGCTCCTCAGCAGGATCGGCATCGTCGCTACTCCTGATTGTTCCTGCAATGCTCGTGCTGCCCTGATGGATGCCAACGGCCCAGACTGGTGCGCTGCTAACCGCACCCTGATCATCGCCTGGCTCGCCGAAGAAGCAGCCAAACGGAAAGTCCCATTCACCAACCTTCCCCTACCTTTCAACGCCATGTCCGCAGGAAAAATCGTAGATTTCGCCATCCATCGCGCCCGCAAAGTCCTCCTCAAGGCCAAAGAAACCCCTCCTGCAACCCCTCAGAATTGACCCTGCACACCTCGTGCAGCACAATGCACAGACCATCAAAAAAGCCAAGTTTCATGAACCTTTTGTAATTCTGTCATGAACCTCGCGCGCCTATACCCCCGTTGGGCGACTGCGGGGTTTTCCAAGATCAATATGGATCGAAAGACTGCTGATATGTTTCCCATCTAAGAATGCCTTCAGCGCCACATAGGAGGGATGAGAGCGCCGCTGAACCCCGGGAACGAGTCTTGCTGGGTGATGGAGCACATAATCCTGCAATTTCATTAATTCCGAGAGGCTGGCTGCCAGAGGTTTTTCAGCCAGAGTGCACCAGCCGTGTTCAAAACAGTTCTTCTGAATTGCAGCACAGTACTTTGGGGGAACAGCAACGATGGCTGCTTCGATTTGTTCCGGATCGGTTAGTTCATTGATATTCGAGCAGGTTTTGATCCCCGCTGCATTCCAGTGTTCCTGGACAGCTTTATCCGGATCGATAACGGCACGGAGTTCCCAGACTGCTTTAGCTGCAAGTATCGTTTTGGCCCACTCTCCACCTCGTCCCTCCGGATTACCCCCAATGACGACAATCGGTATACGATCCTTGTTTAAAGGCTTCATCCATATTTCGCCAACGCGATCATTCCAGTCTGAAAGCTC